>Ga0306864_1000022_pt1 | contig 65901 bp, 51 predicted proteins | sample AntRauTorckE5430_FD_190448 | JGI IMG/M metagenome (GOLD analysis project Ga0306864, IMG submission 190448) | Saline lake microbial communities from Rauer Islands, Antarctica - Metagenome Torckler E5 #430 (v2) (version 2) | ecosystem: Environmental > Aquatic > Non-marine Saline and Alkaline >...
CCATTACATTTGATACACCTCCACAAATTTAACCTCGGCTATTTCTGTTTTAATGTAATGCGCAAAGTCAAAATTATGAATTCCTTTGCTACAATAACCCGTCTTATTCTCTAGTTTAGATTTTTCGAGATAGAAATAATCAATAATACTTGCGAGATTATTAAGCTCTTTCAATTTCATAGCTTTCACTACTGTATCATCAGGTAAATTCCATCCATGGTACTCATAGTTCACCAACCTAAACATGTCCTGTATAAGGTCATACTTATTCTCATCCTTATCTAAATCGCCGTACAGCTCGATAAGACGGTAAAATTATCTGAAAAAATGAGGAGCAATGGGAGCATCTATTTCATTATGATTCCCCAGCAACGTACGCAGTAAATTACTACCTGAGCGTTCCGAAGTTAGAAGAAAAATTTTTGTTAGATATTTTTTGTTAAATTTAAATTAAACTGTACTAGTTTTGTTTTTGGCGTCTGTTAGTCAAGAAATGGTTCCAAGCTTTATATAATTCACTCTTTACACCCTTCAATAGAAACACTGACATTAAAGTGTACCCTAAAAGGAATATAACTGTAGAAGTCACGCTAGCAAATAGCTTATAAATGAGAAAGTCAGTATCCAAATCAAATGAAGGCAAATATTCTGCGGCTGCTATTCCAGCACTAATAGAAAACAGGAATATAGCCGCTTGCAAAAATATTATTTTTGCTTGTTTCCAGAAGTTCACATTGGCCCAAAGGTGTACTCCCATCATATTGATAATTACCCCAATCACTCCTACTAACACTAATGTGTATAAGAAAGGGTAAAACCCCAAAGATAGGCAACTATAAAAGGGCCTATTCTAATGCTGTTTTTTACGATAGAAATTTGAAAGCTTTTCCTTGACTTCCCTTTTGCGAGTATTGCATTTACAAGCAAAGAATTTATAGGAGAAGTAAAACTCTTCAACATAATAACCTGAAAAACAGGAACAGCTGGGCCCCACTTTGCTCCGAACATCCCTAATATGATTACCTCCCCCATCAGCATGAAAACGCCCGCTAACAAGAACGTGAACAGGGATGAATTCCGGATAACGCCCAGCAGTAACTCTTCAAAGCGGGCCTGCTGTTCTTCGATACTACTGAGTATAGGTAGGTAAACCTTACTAATAGTGGTTGCCACGTAACGGTTGATCTGGAGATTTAGGGAATTTGCTCTGGTAAAGAACCCTAAAGTGGCCGGACTAAACAGTTTTCTAATCACCAGGGCACTTCCTTCCGTCATTATTTTATTCAAAACCGTGCCAAAGAAAACAAATTGGCTAAAGTCAAAGAGTACCTTCAGTGCCTTCCACGACGGCAACCGGTTAGTTGACGGTCGCCATTCACTTACGTACCAAAGCACCACGACGCTAGTCAGGGCCATACAAATGATCTGTACCACCAAGGCGTAGACCCCAAACCCCAACAATGCTAAGGTGATACCGATCACCCCCGATACAGCCCCAGCCACAAAAGTCCTGATTCCTAGCTCTTTGAAGCGTAAGCCTCGTTCCAAAATACTGCGTTGAACTAGAGAGAGCGCATCAAGTGGTAAAGCTACCGCCAGCCAGAATACCAATGTTCCTATCACTGGCTCGTTATAAAACCGACCTATTGCCGGAGCAGCAGCCCAAAAAGCCAGCATCAAGGTAATAGAGATGATCAGGTTGAAGCTGAACACCGCATCGTAGATTTCCTGGCTATTCTCTTTCCGCTGGATCAAAGCCGTAGAAAACCAGCATCCACGAATACCTTAAGCAGGTTCACGAAAACTAGTGACATTCCCACCAGTCCATAATCCTCTGGGGTAAGTAAGCGGGCAAGAAAGATGGAAACAATGAAACCAACCCCCTGAGCGGATAAAACCCCCATCAGGCTCCAGGCTATTGCGGTTACCTGCGCTTTTTTGTTTATGCTTTTTATTTCTCGTGACTTTTTTCTAGTCAAAAATTTATTGAGGGACGCCGATTTAATAACTGTCGGATTTGCGGCCTGCCGTTTTTGCTTCTACGTTCCCAAAAAACCTTTGATAGCCTTATTCCCGCAATGCATCACGTACCAGTTTCGTAAAGAAAAGAATAATACAAGCCAGCACCCCACCCAATGAACCACTAATTACCAATGCCGTTGTCCAGCTTTCTCGTAAAGGTAATAATGGTTCTAATGGGCTATCTATCAGGTTGAAAGCCGGCTTCTCATTAGCAAGCAAAAAGGCAGCGGTTTCTTTATTTTTTACAATCTCCCCGTACATCGTACTAAGAATGAACACCTGTCGGTTAAGTTCCTGGCCTTTAACGATATTTTGCCGAAGGAAAACCTGGGAGCTCCGGTCCTCAAACCGGGCGAGACGTGATTCTGCAACGCCCAACTCTATCTTCACAGAGTCGGCCCGTTCCCTCAATTGTATCAGCGTTTCTTGCTTTCCTGAAACAGACGTGGCAACGAAATATTCCGACAATGCTTTGAAGGTCTTATTCGCCAAAACAACCGACAGTTCCGGATCCAGTGTTTTGGCGATTAGCTCCGTTACTCCACTGGATTCATCTACGGTCAAACTTACCAGACCTTCCTCTTCAGTAATTAGCTGGCGGTGCAGTATTTTGAAAACCTTGCTACCGGAAACATCGTTCGCCATGGGCATGCCACTTCCAAAACGAAATTCTTTCAGAGAGTCACTTTCCTCCCATGCTTCATGGTAGTCATAAATATCAATAATATGGTCTGCTACTAATTGCGTTTTGCCATCTATCGTGGCTGAATCGAACAGTACCTTACCAAGGACCTTGCGGCTTTTACCTAGTTCCAGTAATTTTGAGGCCACACCCCCTCCCCCTTCTCCACCTCCTAACCCTAAGCTTCCCAGGATAGCTCCTGCTCCGATAGAGGGCCCTTTGTCATCATTCAGCATAAATGTCAGCGGAGCCTCATAGTTGACCGGAGAAGTGTAAGCATTATAAAAGAAAATGCCGCCGAGTAGTAGCGCACTAAAAAGTATCCAGTACCACTTTCGTAAAAAATATACGACGTACTCCCGAATAGCCAGGACTAGTTCTTTTAAAGTTAATTCGTCTTGCACTTACACTTTTTTTGAAGGTTACCGAAGCTAAGTTATTCGTACATCGTCACTTACCGACGCAATAGGATAAAGGTAGTAACGGTAGTGACTGCTCCAACAATGATGGACGCCAATCCCAACCAGTTAAACCGTTCCTCTCTCCGTTCCTTACGCTTTTTGGCCGGCGCCGAAGGCACCCAAATACTGGCGCCTGGTCTTACAGTTGGGTAGCTGCGAATGCCCAAGAAACTACTGGTTTTCTTCGCCTGTCCGTTAGCATACTCCACCGTGGTCCATCGTTTGCGTGCAGAATCGTCGTCGAAGCCACCGGCGTAGTTCTTGATGTACCAGCCTGCCGACTTCTCCCCTTGATACGCGACCTGGCGAGCACTACCTGCGTTTAGAGTATCCCTTCCGAATTGATCAGCTAAGGTATTTACGGTATAGATGGTGACGAGTTCCTGTTTCTTAGGTACGTAAATGGTATCATTGCGGAGTAGTACCATATTAGACGGGTGGGTCGAGTCAGCAAGCACTTCGTCTAGGGCCAAAACCACGTAGCCAGTTCCCTTACGATAAAGCGTAGCGCCCGTGGCGAAAGCACCTTTAGTAAGGCCACCGGCCCGCTGAACAATCTCATTAAGTTTTTCGTCATTACTCAACAGCGCATAGTTTCCGGGGTAGCGAACTTCCCCTTTAATGTAAATATTCTGAATCCGCTCAAAATCTGCCACACTGCGTACTACTACCTCATCAAAAGGCTGGAGAACGAAGTCATTGCTGGCATTCAGGTCGAGGGTTTGCATGAGGGTTTTTGTTTCAGCACCGTCGATGAACTGGAGGCGGAAGACTTCCACCCGTCTTTTATCCGCATCAACGCGTAGACCACCGGCGATATAGAGGAGGTTTTCGAGGGTAAGGCTTGGTCCGTAGGCAATGGTCGTAGGTTGACGGACGGCTCCAACGATTCTAACGTTTCGCCTATCGGTGAAGCGCTCCTGGGCGTAGATAAACACCGAGTCTTGTGGCTGCAGCGATACTTCTCCATCAGTACGAAGGTCAAGTCGTTCGTAAGAGCGTTCATCCCGGTTATTCATAGGTGTACGAACGAGCATCAGTTCAGTGGCGGCGTTTGGTAATAAACCACCTGCCAAAAGGACGGCTTCTTCTAGGGTCAGCGCTCCATCCTGAGGGAAAGGCAAGGTTACCGAGGTATCCCGAACCGCACCACTGACGGTAAAAGTAGACTGGTCAATGAACGTACGCTCCTCCAGAACGCGAAGCACGTCCCCTCTCTGCAGTATAACGGTCTCTGCACCTGCGTCCTCGCCCAGTTCCACACGGATAAGCCGCCGAGTACCATCGACGTTACTACGGAAAAGGAAAGCTACATCCTTGCGCGCACCCGATCGTAGGCGCCCAAGTGTAAGTAAACTAGCCAGATCAATACCCTCTGAGAAAGCATAACGCCCCGGCAGTAGTACCGCCCCTTCGATGGTGACGAAGTTCTCCAACGGGTTTTCGACCACTGGCACTAGCACGACGTCTTCGTCTTTCATGGCAAAATCAGCCTGCTCGTCCAGGTTTATATTGAATAATTCTAGTTGCCCGTCCACATAGCGAGTTACGCGAATGTTTTTTACTTCTGCCCGGGCCTTGAGCCCCCCAGCGAAAGCAATGAGATCCGTGAGGGTTTCTCCAGCCTTCAATTCGTATTGCAGTGGCCGCTGAACGCCGCCTTCCAACGTGACGATGGTTTCGGCCATCGGCACATAAAGGGTGGCATTATTGTTCAAGAATAGGGCCGATCCCGAAGTAGGGCTTCGCAGGTATTCGTAAACATCGAGATTAACTTTCTTATCTCCCTGGATTAGTTGAATATTACGTACCGTACCCCGGTTAGTAGGTCCACCTGCCGCCACCAGTGCATTAAAACCCGTATTGAGAGAAGACATGGAAAAGCTACCATTGCTCTCCACTTCTCCAAAAATATTTACGTTGATGATACTTGCCGCTCGGATGCGAACATTAAGCTGCCCGTTGCTAAAAGTGAAGGAACGTTTCAGCCGATTTGCCAGTATCTGTCGGGCCTCGCCAAGTGGAATACCCGCCAGTAGGATCCGTGTGGTATTGGGCAACTGTACAAATCCACCCTCATCTACCCGCAAAATAAAGTCAGTCTGGCTGGCACCAAATATTGTTACCGCGACCTCATCACCCGCTTTCAGGGGGTAACTTTCGGGCGGGACGGTCCCCCCGGCGGCCCGATAAACCTTCAGGCTTTTGTTACGAAAAACTTGATGGCCATAGATGCCGCTTCTGGCTAACGTTTCCGTTGCGGCTTCGGTCGTAACTTCAGAGATGGCTTCTTCGATGGAGGCACCATCCTCAACGGACTCTTGAATCTCTTCCGTCGATTTAGCTGCGGCACTATTAGCGGCCTTAGTTGCCTGGGCCTTTTCCTGTTCCATCTCTACGATGACAGCTTCAATCTGAGGACGGAGGCGGAGGGCTTCTTCCTGTGAAAGATTATCCAGAGAAATACCCCGCGCGGCCAGACGTTGGCGGAGTTCTGCTTCGTCAATATCGCGTTCAGCCAGTAGTTGCCGTAGCTGAACTTCCTCTTGTGGGTCACCCGAGACTTGGGCTAGTGCTGGAGTAGCGAGACAAAGTAGCAGAAATATGGTTAGTAACTTATTCAATTTTGTAGTTTTTTATCAACGCACGCTTTGCGTACTGTTGGTTTAACCTTCGGTTTTATACCGACGTTGGATGCTGCCAGAGGCAACCCGTTCCTTAAAGACGCCAGATGATTTCGCCTTCGTTAAGTTCTTCACGATTGTAGATACCCTTCAAGTCGAAGAGCAACAGATCACTTTTGCTCATGGCGCGGTAGTCGTCCAGCGTCTTTTCCTTAAAATACTGGTGCGCCACCGCCACCACAATGGCGTCGTAATCTTTTCCAATATTATCAGCCATAGTCAGTCCGTACTCGTGGGCCACTTCATTGGGGCTTGCATGCGGATCGTGTACGTGTACGTTCACGCCGAAGTCCATCAGTTCGCGTACCACGTCCACTACTTTGGAGTTACGGATATCGGCAACGTTCTCCTTGAAGGTAACGCCCAGTACCAGCACCTTACTGGTTTTAGGGTTTCTGTCGGCTTTAAGCAGGTGTTGCACCAATTCTTTGGCGATAAAGGCCGGCATCCGGTCGTTGATGCGACGGCCACTGGCGATCACCTGGGGGTCATACCCCATCTTCACGCTTTTATGCAACAGATAGTAGGGGTCTACGCTAATGCAGTGACCACCCACCAGACCGGGGCGAAAGGGCAGGAAGTTCCATTTTGTGCCGGCGGCTTCCAGCACGTCCTGGGTATCAATTCCCATCTTGCTGAAGATCATACTCAGTTCGTTGACAAAGCTGATGTTGACATCACGCTGGCTGTTCTCGATCACCTTGGCGGCCTCCGCTACCTTGATGGTTTTTGCCTCGTAGATACCGGCGGTAATCACGTCTCCGTACACGCCGGAGACGACCTTCAGTGTTTCCGGATCGCTGCCACTAACAACTTTTAAGATGTTAGCGATCGTGTGTTCTTTATCGCCCGGATTAATGCGCTCAGGTGAATACCCTACCGTAAACTCACCGAAGGTCATACCACTTTCTTTTTCCAGTACGGGTACGCAGTCTTCTTCCGTACAACCTGGATAGACGGTAGATTCGAACACGACGATATCTCCCGCACTCAATGCTCTACCTACTGTGGTAGAGGCCCCGATAAGAGGCCGCAGGTTAGGCGTCCGGCTTTCGTCCACCGGGGTAGGCACGGCGACGATGTGGAATGCGGCATCTTTTAATTCGGCGGGATCGCAGGTGAAAAGAATGTTTTTGTTAGCAAAGGCGGAGGAGTCCAGTTCTGCGCTAGGGTCCTTGCGCTGCTTCATCATCTCAACACGCGGTTCGGAGATGTCGAAGCCTATGACCCTAAATTTCTTCGCCAACTCCAGGGCCAGCGGTAGGCCGACGTAGCCCAGACCGATTACGGAGATGGCTTTTTTGCCACTGCGGAGATCGGACAGTATTTGGTCCGAATTAATAGTTGATTTTGTCCCGTTTAAAGTTTTCATTATCTTTGGTCATGGGCTTTTAGCCCGGGTTACTGCTATTTTTGTTTCCTTGTCTTCGAGAAGCTGCTCGTGGTAGCTTTACTGGAGGAAGAAGAGATCGTTTTGATAAACAGATGCCAGATTTACTTCACCTTGTCTAAAAAATAAGGCAACGTCTTGGCCAGCCCCTCCGCCCGGCTAATGGTAGGCTCCCAGTCAAGCACTTTTTTCGCCAATTCGGTATTAGGCCGTCGTTTCTTCGGGTCGTCCACCGGAAGTGGACGGTGATCGAGGCTTGCTTTTTTGTTGCCGACCAGTTCGAGAACCTCTTTAGCGAAGTCCATGATCGTGATTTCGTCTTTGTTACCAATGTTAACCGGCTGGGCGAAGTCGCTGAGTAAAAGTCGGTAGATGCCTTCCACCAGGTCATCGACGTAGCAGAAAGAGCGCGTTTGGCTCCCATCGCCGAAGACCGTTAGCCCCTCACCGCGGATGGCCTGACTGATGAAAGCAGGTAGTACCCGACCGTCGTTCACCCGCATCCGGGGTCCATAAGTGTTGAAGATGCGGACGATGCGGGTTTCCAGACCGTGAAAAGTGTGATAGGCCATCGTCATCGCCTCCTGGAAGCGCTTAGCCTCGTCGTACACGCCACGAGGCCCTACGGGATTTACGTTACCCCAGTAGTCTTCCGTTTGTGGATGCACCAACGGGTCACCGTACACTTCGCTGGTAGAGGCGATCAGCATCCGAGCATTCTTGGCCTTTGCCAGCCCCAGTAAGTTATGGGTACCGAGACTACCGACTTTCAGTGTCTGAATCGGCATCTTTAGATAGTCAATCGGGCTGGCTGGGGAGGCGAAGTGAAGAATGTAGTCCAGTTCCCCCGGTACGTGGACGAACTTACTAACGTCGTGGTGATAAAAGGTGAAATCCTCGCGTGGCATCAAATGGGCAATGTTGTCCATTGAGCCGGTAATGAGATTGTCCATCCCGATCACCTCGTAGCCTTCCTTTAAGAAGCGGTCGCTAAGGTGGCTTCCAAGAAACCCGGCCGCGCCGGTAATGAGTACTTTTTTAGTCATGTTGAGGTTGGTGAGGCTAGCCGAAAGATTGCAGGGAAACCATTTCCCGAAAAGCATCAGACGTAATCATCAGAGAGGCAAAGGTGCCAGTTTCGTAATGGCCGCCGGCGTGAAAGAAAAGTATCTTGTCGGCCTGGCGCATGGTGGAAAGCCGATGGGCAATAACCAGCATCGTATAACGCCCAGAAAGGCTGTCTATATTTTCCTGAATTAGTTTTTCTGACTTAGAATCCAGTGCAGAGGTGGCTTCGTCCAGGATCAGTAAATCCACCTCTCGGTAAAGCTCCCGGGCGATGGAGATACGTTGCCGCTGTCCTCCGCTGAGGTTGACACCGTTGATACCTATTTTCGTGTTGCCCCCTTGAGGTAAAACCTGCACAAATTCATCAGCGTGGGCAAGTTTTAAGGCGGCGTGTACCCGGTCCTTTACCTTATCAGTCAGCGGCTCCCAAAAACTAACGTTGTTATAAATGGTGTCGCTAAAAATCTGTGCCTCCTGGGTCACGTAACCGATCTTGGTGCGGTAACTCTTCGTGTCCAGATCATTTACGTCCATCCCATTGACGGTCAGCATTCCGCGTTCCACCTTAAGCATACCACAAAGAATGTTAACTAGGGTGGTTTTACCCGTACCACTTGCACCGACGATGCCCAAAGTATGGTTGTATGGAATCGTAAGGTTAAGATTTTCAATAACCGGCTTATCTGCGTAAGTGTAATCCAAGCGGTTAAGCTTGACACCTTTGTCCAGTCCATGGTACAGCGCTCCCCCGGTTGTTTCCTGGTCTGCGGTCAACTCTTTACCGAAGGCCTCCATGTTGTCAATTGACCCCGACCGGCCGAGAAACATATTGTAGCTATTCTGCGCGCCCACTAAACAGCTGAGTCCACGGTATAAAAACAACAGGCTGAGCATTATCAGCCCCAGACGCTCTTCAAACACCAACGCCTGTACCAGAATTGCCGCTACGACAATCAGCATAATTATTGGTTCGCGCAGAGCGTTAGCGATGGCGTTCATCGTCCCGGTTTTTCTTTGATGGTGCTCCACGGCGACGATGGAGTCTTCTACCTTATTTTTGTACTTATTAATAAGGCCTGTTGCTTTCAAGTACTTGAAGTTGGCAACGCTCTGGATTAGGAAGCCCTGGAACTTGTGCATTTCCGCCGTCAGTCTTTGGGAAGCAGTTTTCGTTGCCATATAGATCCTACTGAAAGCAAAGTTCGACAGCAAACCACCAATACCTACCATCACCGCAAAACGGGGATTGGCTAACGACGCCAAACCTACATACACTAGTAACATGATGATATGCTGAAGCATCATGAAATAGTTTTGGTAAGCCATCGTCACCGATCCTACCTCGGCACTGAACGAGTTTTGAATCCGCCCCGAATCCGCCCGCGTAAAGGCCATATAGTCGTAACCCGCCAGGAGGCTCATATTGTCTAGTCTCATCTTATTAGAAAACCTTTGCTGCAGGATTACCCGGTAGTACTCTGAACTAAATTTCGCAACACTTTTTAGTACAAAAAAGCTCAGCATGACCAGTAATAAGGTTACGAGATTAACTTCTAGGCCGGTAGCGACAATTCCGTCGAGTAGAAAAGCCATGTTTCCCATCCCCTGCCCTGCTCCTGCGATCGTACTGCCTAGCTTCCCTCCATCCATTACCTGCATGAGGGGAAGAAACATAGTGAGCCCGATACCATCCAGCACCGCCATCAACATACTGGCCGTAAGGCCAATCCAGACGCTACCACCAAGGTAGTGGTAGAAAAAGTTAAAGTATCTAAGTTTACCCAAGTTGTTCCAAGTATTTTCCGTAGCCACTCTTCTTCAATGGAGCAGCGATTGCCATCAATTGGTTCTTATTGATGTAGCCCATTCGCCAGGCAACCTCCTCGATACAGCCAATCTTAAAATCCTGTCGCTTTTCGATCACGCGGACAAACTCCGCCGCATCATGCAAACTCTCGAAAGTACCAGTATCAAGCCAGGCAGTACCCCGCTGCATCACACCCACTTCAAGCTCGCCCATTTCCAGGTACTTGCGGTTCACGTCGGTAATCTCATACTCACCACGGGCACTGGGAGCAATATTTTTGGCAATCTCCGTTACCCGTTCATCGTAGAAGTACAGGCCGGGAACCGCATAGTTACTCTTCGGATCGGCCGGCTTTTCCTCGATGGAAATAGCGCGATTTTCGTGGTCAAACTCCACCACGCCGTAGCGTTCGGGGTCGGCTACGGGGTAGGCAAATACGCGGGCACCACTTTCCAGCTTAGCACTTTCCTGCAGCAACTGGCTCAGCCCCGCTCCGTGGAAGATATTGTCTCCCAGGATCAGAGCCACTTTATCGCCCCCCAGAAAGTCTTCTCCGATCACGAAGGCTTGGGCCAATCCGTTAGGTACCTCCTGAATGGCGTATTCGAAGCGACAACCCAACTCAGAACCGTCTCCGAGCAGGTTACGAAAGGCCGTGTTGTCTTCCGGAGTAGTGATGATAAGCACCTCCCGGATTCCCGCCAGCATCAAGATAGAAAGCGGGTAGTAGATCATTGGCTTGTCGTACACCGGCATTAGCTGCTTGCATACGCCCTTAGTGATGGGGTAGAGTCTTGTGCCGGAGCCGCCGGCAAGGATTATTCCTTTCATTGGTAAAATTTAGACGTTAGGAATTAAGAGCTAGGAGTTAGGCTGCCGCACAGTAGAATGTCCGCTAGTCTTCTAGTTCCTAGCTTCTACTCCCCGTACATTTTATCATAATAGTCTTGGTAAGTCCCAGAAGTAACCCCCTCCATCCACTCCACATTCTCAAGGTACCAATCGATTGTTTTTGAAAGGCCTTTTTCGAACTGAAGGCTTGGCTCCCAGCCGAGGTCGTTCTTAAGCTTTGTCGCGTCGATGGCGTAGCGCATGTCGTGCCCGGCGCGGTCGGTAACGTAAGTGATGAGGCCTTTACTGGTGCCTTCGAGTCGGCCAAGTTTTTGGTCCATCAACCGACAGAGCAGCATAATCAGGTCGATGTTGCGATATTCATTGTGGCCGCCGATGTTATAGGTTTCGCCGACGGTTCCTTTGTGCAGGATGTCGTCGATGGCCCGGGCGTGGTCTTCCACGTATAGCCAGTCGCGTACGTTGATGCCCTTGCCGTACACCGGTAACGACTTCATGTGCTTGATGTTATTGATGAAGAGCGGCAGTAGCTTTTCCGGAAACTGGTACGGCCCGTAGTTATTGGAACAGTTGGAGACGATCACCGGCAGGCCGAAAGTATGGTTCCAGGCGCGCGCTAGGTGGTCACTTCCCGCCTTGGAGGCGGAATAGGGACTACGCGGATCGTAGGGTGTATCCTCCACGAAGAAGCCCTCTTTCCCTAAGCTGCCGTACACTTCATCGGTGCTGACGTGATAAAACAGTTTACCGTCGTAGCTACTTTTGCTCCAGTTCTCTTTGGCGACTTGCAGCATGATGGCAGTGCCCATCAGGTTCGTTTTTACGAACACGAGTGGGTCTTCGATGCTGCGGTCTACGTGGCTTTCGGCAGCGAGGTGAATCACCACGTCGGGATTGTAAACGGCAAAGACGGAGCGGATGGCTTCTAGATCAGTGATGTCGGCTTTTACAAAACTATAATTCGGCGCGTCCGCGATGTCCTTTATGTTCTCCAGGTTTCCGGCGTAGGTCAGTGCGTCAAGGTTCACGACTTTATAATCCGGGTAGTTGTTTACCAGCCGGCGAACCACGTGGTTACCGATGAAGCCAGCCCCTCCAGTTACAAGGATTGTTTTTTTTACTATGCTCATGTCTTTTCAGGTATATTTTGGATCGTGGCCGCTGGTGCAATCATATCATCCAACAACTTAGCCAGCTTTTTCACCAATAGAGGATGGCTGTAAGGCTTGATTACCTCACCACCCATTGGTCGTTCTTTGCTGGATTTGAAGTCCTGATAGGCTATTTTCAGCATTCCAGCAATTGCTTCTGGGCTCTCGTCGTAGGCGAAGGTGGAGCCGCTGTCCGTTGCTTTAAGGATACCCGCCACATCGCTGTCAGTTCCTCCAAAATTCAGAATCGGACGGCGGGCGGCTAGGTATTCGAATAGTTTGCCGGGGATGCGGCCCTTGGCGTTGTCTTGCTGATTGAGGAGCAGTAACAACAGATGGCTATCTACTTGCTGCTGCAGTGCTTCTGCCCGGGCGACATTGCCCGCAAAGTTGGTTTGCTCGCCGATGCCTGCCGCTAGTATATTTTCCTTGACCCGGTAATCCAGCTGACCGAAGAGGCGAAGTTCAACATCTTCCGCAAAACCGGGCACCTTTTTCTTCAGCATGGCGATGGCCTGGAACAGGTTGACCGGGTTGCGGTCGTACCCCATGATGCCCAGGTGGGTGAGGGTGAATTTCTTGTGTGCTGTTCGTTTCAGGCCGGCGAAGTCTTCGGGGTCGTAGCCGTAAGGAATTACGGCTACATTTTTTGCGCCGATGGCTTCCAGATCGTGTTTCCAGCTAGGGCTTACGATGGTGGTGCGGCTCGCTTGGGCAAATGCTTCCTGCTCCTGGCGTTCGTGTTTTTTCCGTCCCCAGGAGGTTAGGTTTAGCAATTGGTAGTAGTCTACCTGCGTCCAGGGGTCCTGAAAGTCTGCCAGCCAGGGGGTTTCAGTGGCACGGCTCACCAGGGTAGCAATGCGGGTGTTGGTGTGCGGCGGTCCGTCGCTCATGATGGCCTCCACCGGGTGATCGGCAAGGTAGGCAGTGAGGCGCTTTACCGATCCTTTGATCCAGGTGGCGCGGGCATCGGGAATAAAGAAGTTGCTTCTTACCCAGACTGCTGCTTTATGTTTCCAGCCGCCATCGGCATCGTCGGTGTAGAAAACATTGTTGACGTTTTCATCCGCCGGTTTGCCCATAAGCTTTTTGTAGAGCGCATAAGGTTCCCAGATGGGTTGCCGGATAACCTCCACGCCTTCGGGCACATCCCGTTCATTCGTAGGGTCGACCGTTGGGTAATGAGCACCCTCCGCGGTAAAAATTACTGGCTCCCAGCCCGTTTCCCGCAAGTATTTGGCGAACTTCAGCATCCGGAGTACCGTGATACCTCCGCTTGGGGGCCAATAATAGGTAATGAGTAGAACTCGTTTCATTGCTTGTTAAAAACTATTTTTGCACCTGCGGCTGCGCCCAGGTTATGGACCATTAGAAGTCAGATATGTAAAACTCTAGCGTCGGACAACAAACGGTCTAACTTCTAAAGGTCTAATAATACCCTTTATACCATTCAACAAACGCCCTAATTCCCTCCTCCAGCGTAGTGATCGCCTGGTACCCATAATCACGCTTCAGTGCGGTAGTATCGGCAAAGGTCTTTTCTACGTCACCCGGCTGCATACCGAGGTATTCCTTTTCGGCAACCACGCCCAAGTGCTTTTCCATCGTTTCGATGAAACCAAGAAGGCTGACCGGCTTGCCGTTACCGATGTTGTATATCCGGTTCGGCACACCCAGTTGCGACGGACGAGGGGTTAAGAGGACCCTCCGTACGCCCTCCACTATATCATCTACGTAAGTAAAATCACGCGACATCTTACCGTGGTTAAAAACCTTGATGGGGCGACCAGAGAGGATGGCATCACTGAATAGGCTATAGGCCATATCCGGCCTACCCCAGGGGCCGTAGACAGTAAAAAAACGCAGTCCGGTTGTTGACAGTCCGTACAGATGTCCGTAGGTATGCGCCAGTAATTCGTTACTCCGCTTAGTAGCGGCGTAAAGGCTAGCTGGCTGTTTCACCTGGTCGGTTTCGGCAAAAGGTATTTTATTGTTAAGGCCGTAGACGCTGCTGCTGCTGGCGTAGACCAAGTGCTCCACTTTCTGGGCCCGGCAGTTCTCGAGTACATTAACGAACCCCATTATGTTACTCTCAATATAGACCTGTGGGTTGGTCAGGCTATATCGGACGCCAGCCTGGGCAGCTAGGTGGCAAACCTTAGTGAAGTTGAAATCAGTAAAGAGTTGGGCCATCTCGCCCTTATCTTCCAATGCAAGCCGGCGGAAACGGTAGTTCGGAAAGCGAGTGCTAACGGCCTCACCTTCTGCCTCTACAGTAGCCCGATCTATGCCTGCTTCCTTAAGCCTGTTCCATTTGAGAACAGGGTCATAATAATCGTTGAGGTTGTCAATACCGACAATCTCTTCCCCCTCTGCAGCGAGTATATTCACCAAAGAGTGTCCAATAAAGCCCGCCGTTCCGGTTACTAAGATCACATGTTACAAATTACAGGGTAAGCCTTCGGCGTCCATGCGTCGGAGACGATCAGCCCAAGCCGCACGCGGCAGCAAGTTTTTCCAGTCTTGTATCCAACTCTTTACCAAGGTGGAGGTTTTATTCACGTGCTCCTTCTACGTCCTCCTCGCTGGCTAGTTTTGCTCCATCAAGAGTGACAAGGTAGCGAGGATCAATCTCGCAAGTAGACAAACAAGCATGAAGACTACCTAGGGCAATCACGAAAGTTTTCTTGTTCTTTTTGTTAAGATAAGTACCGCGTACCCCAGCCAGAGGACCTTTGATGATTTCGACGGGCGTACCCTTAGTAAAATCAAAAGCATCCTCAACGGTTTGCCAGTCAAGTTTACGGTCAGTGCTGATTCTTTGCAGTAAATCTATTTCTGCATCCGTAACCTTTTTCCGGTCTTTTCCCAGAGTTACAAAACGAGAAACGTAGTTTGCGGAACGCACAGCACTCTCCTCCTTGCGCATTATATGGACAAACACGTAGCCAGAAAGTAACGGCAACTCACGGGTCACTTTTTTAGAGGAGTAATTGTAAGTTTTCTCCCGGAGAGGAATATAGGCCTCAACGCCAAGTACGCAAAGTTCCTTTACCGCCATTTTCTCATGCTTTGCAGCCGTTCGCACCGCAAACCAACGCCGTTCGCTGACGTGCATGTCGTCAGCCGGAGCATCTTTAAGTCGTTGAAGAGAGTGGTTAAGGCTCGAAATTCGGATGGCCATAAGATCGAAGGGGAAGTATTTATTTCATGGCTACCGTACAGCTAGCCAGCCGCAAAGATATATAAAGCACCGAGAAGTTCTTTACTCTTAGAGAGAATTTGATAAATGGGAAAGAAGTGATTTGGGAACATCAATAGCCTCCAAAATACCTGCGCATGAACCACTCTGCGCCAAAAAGAGACAACAGTAAAAAAAATATCCACTTGAGGTGGACGACGGACTTAGTATTCACGGTCTCAAATAGGACAGGTTTGATCGTTCCTCCGCTTTCAAGACGTGCAGGCAGACCGGCCAGATCTGCAGGGAAAATCAGTTTCCCGCCGAAGCGGTTACTAAGCCGCCGAAGCAACCCATGGTCCGCTTCCAGTGCGTAGCGTTCCACCTCCACAGCCTGTACGCTGAAACGACCATCGAAGGTCAGTTCTTCGTTTCCCGTGTTGGCCGTTGCCCGGTAGCGGTAGTTCCCTACGGGAAGCGTGCCCGCGTTGAGGGTATAAGCGTTACTAGTGCGATTGAAAGCAAAGGGGTACTCACGGCCTTCAGGGCCGGTGATGGTTACGTTCACTTCAGCTTCGTTTACCAGTTCGTAATTGCTGTTGTACAGTTCGGCGTCGAGCTGAACGGGATCGTTTTCGTCGAATAGGTTTTCGGGAAGGCTTACGCGAAAGCGCCGCTTGTCTTCCTGCACCGTTAGGTACTGGGTCAGTTGGCTCAGCAGCTCGTCGAATCGTTCATGACTATTGTATTCCAGGTAATCAAACAGCCGCCATTGCCACAGCCCGCTGCCAGCAATTACGCCGGTTCGTACACCACGACTTTCACCGACTACCATCAGCGGGTACTCGGTGTCCACGCGGCCGATTCGTTGTTTCAGAATAGTAGCGGCACCAGGGCCAGCGATAAATTCTCCGAAGGGAGCCGTCAAGGGAGGGAACTTCGGCAGGGCTTGCTTCAGGTCGTCACTAAGCGTAAAAAGATTGAAGGTGGACACCAGTCGGGCGCTAACGTCGTTGCCCTTCGTTCCTTTTTTCCCTGAGAACTTCAGCAAATCCTGAGCTGCCACAATTCCGCGCGAAGGCGATGCTTCGCCGAGGATATAGAGCGTGGGTACTTTAGCGGCCTTGAGCTGGTCCAGCACGTTATTCGCTGGGTTCTTCGCCGCTGGCAGTTGGTGGAGGACTACGAGATCGTAGGCGCCAACTTTACCCGAGAACTTCTTAATATAGGCTACTTCCACCTCATTGTTCTTACCAGCAGTAAGGGCCTGGCGCATAGCCGTGAGGTCCGGATGCGGCGCCGCGGCAAGCAACAGGATTTTCTGACGGGCATCCAGTACGTCTACGAAAATATCGCGGCGGTTATTGTCCGTACTTATTTCTTCGCCAATTCTCGTCAAGCTGATACGGTAACGCTGCACGCCGGGCTGGTCGGCATCGAGTACTACTTCTCGAGTAGTAAAGAAGTCGTTGCGGTCAATGGTGATGCTTTCGGAGTGAAGGCTTTTGGTGCCGCCTTCCCCTACCCTACTGACGCTTAGTTTTGTGTTGGCACCAGCGGCGTTGCGGGCGCTAACGTCGACCTGGATGGAGAAACGGTCATCTAAGTAAGCGATTTTATTGTGAAAAACACGACGGATGAGCAAATCTCTACGCTGTGTGGTGTCCCCCAGCCCAACCGTATAAACAGGTGCTTTGATCTGGAAATTACGGTAAGCAGGATTGGTACCCTCGTTGTAAATGCCGTCAGTGGCCAGTACTACTGCGCCCAGGTTTTGAGAACCGTAGACATCGCTGATTTCGGTGAGCACCGCATCAATATTAGTCCGTTTGTCCTGAAAGCTAAGGTCACCGCCAGCCTTTACGGAAGCACCAAAGGTATAATCAACAACCTGGTATTTAGCGGAGAGCTCTTCGCGTAAAGCTGCCCATTGGGCTGCGTAGAAGGTAGTGTCCATCTCCATGGCGACGGATTCACTCACGTCTTGGGCCAATACAACTACCGGTTCCTGACGATCAGTCTGTAGGTAACGAAGTAAAGGAGACAACAAAAGCGCTGCCAGTAAACTATAACCAAGCCAACGCAAAATTCCCATTCCCCATACCAGCCCCTTCGGCTGATCGGTAAAAGTACGTTCCCGAAAATACAGCAAAAGCGCTACGCCAAGACCGGCCAGCGCGCAGAGGATGAGAAACCAGGCGGGGTATTCAAAAGTGATATTGTTCATTGGGGATTTCTAGAACCACGAAGGTAAGGAATTAGACGGCCTTCGGCCTTTTAGACGGGGTTCGCCTTTTAAGCTGCCGCACGGCCTGAGTTCCAGAAAGGCATAACAGTCTAAAAGGCAAAGCCGTCTAAAAGCAAAGCGTCTAAAAGGCAAAGCCGTCTAACTTACGAATTTATACCCAACGCCCCGCACACTGAGAAAGTATACTGGTGTTTTAGGTTCTTCCTCGAAATATTTTCGGAAGGAGAGGATAAAATTATCAATAGTACGGGTACTGGGATAAACATCATAGCCCCAGACGGACTGGAGTATCTGCTGCCGACTCACCACCTCGCCCTGCCGATCCGTAAGTAGTTTTAGCAACATGGCTTCTTTTTTCGTCAGCGTGAAGGTGCCCGGATTACCGTCGGCCTCGTAAGTCGCAAAGTTGACCTTGTTATTTCCGAAGGTAAAAAGATCGGGCTTCACTTCCGGTTTCTTGCTGGTACGTTCGATCAAGCGGCGCACACGCAAGTGGAGTTCCTCAAAGACAAAAGGCTTGGTAAGATAATCATCCGCTCCTTTCTTAAGGCCCTGGATGCGGTCAGAAGCTTGGTCTTTTGCCGTGAGAAAGATAATTGGTGTCTCCCGATCAGTGAGACGAATCTGCTCCACGACCTGAAAGCCGTTTATTTCCGGCAGCATTACATCAACGATCATCACATCGAAGTGCTGTTCCTGGCTATGCTTAATGGCTTTACGGCCGTCCGCCGCCGTTACCACCTCGTAGCCCTCGATCTCAAGATTGAGTTTTACGGTTTCACGGATGTTCTCTTCGTCTTCTACCAGTAGTACGCGCAGCATAGAAATTACTTTCAGTTAATAAGTAGAAGTTCTCGTAGCTCAATTGGTTGTGTTAGACCGCATTTTGTGACGCTGTTGTGGTTTAAGGTGCGCTAAATAAGTCGGAGTTACTAAACCATACTTAGTGAGCAGGAATAAATAAAAGCTGGCGGGAAATTGGCCATAGTAAAACTTACCGATACCCGGTTAAAGTAATCCTTGAGTAATCCGTAGTCCTGCAAGGCGTACTGAAACTGCAAGAACCGCCCCTCCGGCCGCAGCACCAGTTGAGACTGTTGCAGGATAGCTTCTTTAATCTCTTTTGGGATCATCGACAGCGGTAGGCTGGAGACTACATAATCAACCGTTCCAGCCTCAAAATAATCCGTAAGGCGCTCGGCCCCGACGGGTAACACCCGTAGGCGAGAGTCCTGAATAACCGCTAATTTTTCGACAAAGGCAGTGTTTATCTCAAAGGCTGTCACGCTGCTCCCACTGTGTACCTTTTTGAGAATGGCGTGGGTGACGCAGCCGTCGCCAGGCCCCAACTCAACAATCACCAGAGGGCGATGGGTCGGTAGCGGTTCCACCAGCTTATTCACGAGTGCCTTCGAGGAAGAAGTAATGGAGCCGGTTGTACGGAAGCTCTTCATAGCTTCCCGAAAAAAGTGCCAGTTTTTCATACATTGGTTGTAAGCAGCCAAGTGACTACAGAGACGTAAGGTAATAACTTAGGAACACCGTACAAGAATAGTACGTTAATATTGTCCGTGGCCTTATCGCACCGCCAGTGATTTCACCCGTTCAATCAAGGAAATAATCCAGCAATACCTTCAACTCCTGCCCGATGGTATTTCTTCCGATATCGCGACCAGCACGGGCGTACCAGTAGAGGGCATTTGCCTGGTCTCCCTCCATACGATGCATCAGAGCGCGAACCCAGGCGGCATCCTGACCAGAAGCACCGTTGATCAGATCGTGGCCCAGTTGCCAGTTGCGGTTACGCAGCCACCAGAGCGCAGCGATTTCGACGCTACAGTTTTCCGGAGGGATAAGATCGGCAAGTGAGGATTCGAACTCGAAATGTGTCAATGAGAGGTAACTTTAAGGATAGGCGTCCTTGTGGTGTCCGCGAAAGTAGTCATCTACGTGATTAATTACCCCAACAGCACCTCCAGCCGGTTGCCCCGGCTCCCTTTCACAAAAACAGTTTTGCCGCTCCATTCCTGCTTCCAGAACCACTCACTCAGAGCGGTGCTGTCTTTAAACCACGGCCGGTCGAATTCCTTGGCGGTAGCAGCCATAGCTTCCCCGGTCAACAATACCGTTTCGGCCACCTGACTGGCCCTGAGGGCAATTCGCCGGTGTGCAGCCGGAGCCACATCGCCTAACTCCAGCATTTCTCCGAGGATCACCACGGAATTCCGCGGATTATGGACCTCGCCAAAGGCCACCAGCGCAGCCTCCACGCTACTGGGATTAGCGTTGTAAGCATCCCAGTAAAAGGATACACTGCGGTGCACCAATTCCTGGCTCCGGTGATTAGCCGAACGGTAATTTTCTAACGCGTCAGCAATATCCGCACAGGGCACCTTAAAGTACTTCCCTACGGCAATCGCCGATTTCACGTTTTGCAGGTTGTGCACGCCGTTGAGGGCAACAGTACAGCGCAAAAGTTCTCCCCGTTCATCTAGAAAACCAACCTTAATCTGAGGTCCGACGCAGTATACTTTTGTCTCCATTCCAGGCACTTCCTTTGATGGATTTTCACTTTCGTGGTAGCGGATAATACGGTCCAGCCCGGCGGACATCTTCGGCAGGTGGTCTTCATCCGTATTCACAAAAGCGACGCCTTTATTGGCCGCCAGCCAAGTGAAGAGCTCGCCCTTCCCTGCAATCACGCCTTCCCGGCCGCCGAAACCTTCCAGGTGAGCGTCCCCGATGTTGGTGATCAAGCCGTGAGTAGGCCGCCCGATCCGGCAGAGTTCGGCAATCTCGCCCTGGCGATTAGCCCCCATTTCCAGAATGGTCATCTCCGCAGACTCTGGCGTAGAAAGAATGGTAAGCGGCAGGCCTAGGTGATTGTTGTAATTGCCCGGTGTAGCATGGACAGTGTAGCGGCGAGACATTACGGCGTTGACGAGTTCCTTAGTAGTCGTTTTACCATTACTACCCGTGATGGCAAGTACGGGCATCTGGCGGCGGCGGCGGTGTTCAGTTGCCAGATTCTGAAGGGCAATAAGGCTATTAGGCACCAGAACGTAGCGGTCGTCTCCCGGCTTCACGGCGGAAGGGTCGTCTACAATTGCGTAAGCAGCCCCGCTTTCGAGGGCCGCTGCCGCATACCTGTTCCCCTGCACCTGCGTTCCCGCCAACCCAAAGAACAGGTCGCCATCAATCGCCTTCCGGCTGTCAATGCATATCTGCGGATGCTTACTGTAGATATCGTAGAGGGCTTCTTCGCCAATATTGGGCATATCTTTTTTGTTGGAGTGTAAATATAGTTAGGTAGTGAGCGGTACTGCCACCGTTTGGAGTTGGTAGCAGGTAGTGTAAGTACGGGCACAAAAAAATACCGCAAAATTGATGCGCCTCGACTACTTTCTACCAAATACCCATGACTTCCTCCCGTCGCACCTTCAGATTCTTATCCGCGTGCGTCTTCAGCAAATTATCCCATAGAAGTGTAAGCGCACCAACGGCTTTTCCAGCCTTGCTTTCAGTGGCGAATAAGGGAAAAATACGTCCGTGGCTGTACACGATGAAAGTCATCGCCAGCGGCTTCCCGTCCGGACCGGCCACCACGTGGGAGCCGCCCCAGCTACGGTGCAGCACCTGGTACATAAGACGTTGCATGGCGTGAAACTTCCATTCGTTTGTGGCAGACTTACCGTTCACCTCTAACCAAAAAGCGGCTAATTTTTCAGGTTTAAAGCTAGAAACAGGCTTTAGCATTGCCGCTTCAGCCCGAATGAGCCCTTCGTGATATGCGGGCGGGAAGTCACCGATTATTTCATCGTAGGGTTGGTTGAGGAAGAGGGCGGAACCTCCGGCGGTATCTACCGAAAAGCCTCCGGGTTTCTCCGGTACGGAAGCGGGTTCTACAGTAAGGGTGCCGCCCTGGAATTCTTCAGGTATCGCGTCCCAAAATGCCTGAATCCGCTTTGAGCTGAGGGGCTTGACCGTGAAGATGGCCAGCTCGGGCAGCAGGTCGGGTTGACGAAGTTGTTTGCGGCCGAGCCAGTTTTTATCGTAGGGTATTGGCATCACGCTGACCCAGCTTTCGTTCTCCACTTCGATCAGCATATCCCACTCTTTGGCCGTGGCGTTTAGGTACCAGTCGTAGCCATAGACGCTGCCGTTGGTCGCGAAGTGTACGCAGCTGTTGTAGAGTTGTTTGTCGAGATCTTCCTGTTTGACGAAGCGAATATCCATAGTATAAATGATTGAGGGGAAAAGGAGTAAAGGTCGAAGAGGGAGGCTTCGTTCACCGGTTTACGGTTTTTGTGACTAGAGCGGAAGTCCGGAAGAACACTTTTCATAGTGTGGGGCCGGTCCCCATGTTTTCGTTGGGCGGCTAGGTGGTCAATTATTCAATCATTCACTTCGGGCGCGGCCGCAGGGTGCAAAGAAAGGTTTAAGAGACGCCTTTTATCGATTTAATGCACGGCTCAAACCAAAGCATTACTACATTTATGATATTAAGAGAGCAACTATTTTCTACTAATGCTGGCTGTCGGTAGGTTTAGCGGTTAGGCCGGTGCAAAACTAGTCCTTGCCGAGCCAGATTCGAAGGCCACTCCCTTTTGCCCGACGGCTACGGGATATAACTGTTACTCTATTATTTCCGTTCTATACTGCTGTAGGGCACATGAGGTGAAAAGGTAGTGGCAAACGTGGCCCAGTACGGGCGACCGCGAGGAATCGCCCGTCTTGGCATCGCTTGAGAAGGGCCGAGCTCGCTTCGCGAGCACAAAATCACCTCATGTGACCAACGATAGTATAGTCTTTAATAGTCGTTGGCACCCATGAGCTAGGCCCCGATCATTAAGAATTGGTTAAAACACTAGAAAGATATTGTGGCGACCACCTGATGATTAGACTTTTTCGCGCTTCATGTGTTTAGAACCATAACCAATAATACAAAATGACATCCATCCAAAATTTCACCACCAACATTAACTGCGGTAGTTGCGTCCGCTCCGTCACCCCTTTTCTTGACGAAGTAGAAGGTGTAACCATCTGGCGCGTCGACGTAGAAGACGATCGTAAGGTGCTCAGCGTTGAGGGCTCCGCCTCTACTGAAGAGATCATTAAGATGGTTGAAGATGCTGGGTTTGATATTTCTCCTTTGGTATAATGAAGCTTCGCTGCTAGTAAGGACGACCGCAAAGAATCGCCCTTACTAGCAGTTCTTAATCGGGCCGCATTCGCTAGCGCGAACGCGAAGCCACCTGAAGTAACTAATGGTACAATAGGACTATCACGCTAAATTAATGACCAGCCCTCTACAGCAAATTCGCCACCCTGCCGCCAAAAAAGCGGACGTAGAACTCTGGTGCAAACGCGACGACCTGTATACCGCCGCGCCCGGTACCGCCCTTCAGGGCAATAAGGTCCGCAAGTTAGAGCCGGTTATTCTAGCTGCTCTTGCGGCACCGGTAAAGCCTTTGCTTTTCTCCTTCGGCGGCGCATTCTCTAATCATCTTTCTGCAATTGCTACGGCTGGTCGGGTCTATAATCTACCCGTCGTCGTTTTCGTACGTGGAGAAGAGGCAGATAACCCCGTTCTCGATCAGGCACGGGCGGATGGTGCGGAGCTCATCCTCATCAGCCGCTCTGAATACAGGATGAAAGGAGACCACGGCTGGCTGTTAGCAAAACGGGAAGAAATCGCCGCTCGTTACGGCATCGCGAACACCTCGGCATGGCCCGTCCCCGAAGGAGGTAGCGCACCGGGCGCGGCGGAAAGTGTCGGCAAACTCTACCTCGAAGTCGTTGAAGAACTGGGTTCAGTCCCCGACTATGTCTGCCTCAGCGCCGGAACCGGTTGCTCAGCTGCTGGCGTAATCTCAGCGGCGTCCTCAGCTACCCACGTGGAGGTCTACCCCGCCCTCAAAGGAGACTGGATGACGAAGGAGATCATTGGCTTCCTACCAAATATCGAAGGTAAAAACTGGTCCTGCATTTCTGATTACCACTTCGGAGGCTACGCTCGCTTCCCGAAGGAATGGGTTTCCGAATCTAACCTCAGCCGTTCAACCTCCCCCGGTACCCGCGCCCTCGCCCTAATTGCGGACATTGGCCAGTCGGGCATGCCCCCCCTTGACCCCGTTTACAACGCTAAGCTATTCTACGGAGTGCTGGATCGGATACGTAAAGGCGTTTACACCAGGGGAAGTACGGTGGTGGTCGTGCACAGCGGAGGGATTTATTAGCGAATCGACCGCAAGGGTTGACGTTCCTTAGGTAATGATTCGGACTTTTCCGCACGGATACCCCTTACTGCCGTTCACTATTCACCTCCGCTCCAACCACTCCACAAACAAACGCATTCCGAAACCGGTAGCTTGCCGGTCCTTAGCGTAAGGCCCCGCTTTAATGGCGACGCCCGCGATATCAAAGTGAATGAAAGCAGGGTGATCTTCGGTAAAAAATTCTAAAAACTTGAACGCATCGATAGCTCCGTTCACGGGCCTACCGGAGTAATTCTTGATGTCGGCCACGTCGGAGTTAAGGCCGGCCATGTATTCATCCCAGACCGGAAGTGGCCAAACGCGTTCTCCGCAAGCATCGCCCGCCGCGCGAAAGGAACTGACCAGCTCTTCGTTCTTGCTCATAATGGCCGCGCACTCGTAACCGAAGGTACGAACGGCACTGCCGGTGAGGGTGGCGATGTCGATCAGCACCTCCGGCTTAAAATATTTGGTAGCGTAGCTTAGTCCGTCGCTCATTACGAGCCGCCCTTCCGCATCGGTGTCGATAATCTCGATCGTTTTACCGGAGTGGCCGGTGACCACGTCGGAAGGTTTATAGCTGAGGGCGTCGACGGAATTGTCCGTACTCGGTACAATGCCGATCAGGTGGACGGGAAGTTGCAGCCGCGCCGCCACCTCCATTGCTCCGAAGGTGGCTGCAGCGCCGCCCATATCTGATTTCATCAGGTGTAGATTAGTGCTTGGCTTGATGGATACGCCGCCGGTATCGAAGGTAATGCCCTTACCGATGATCACTACCGGACCCGTTTTTTTCGGTACGCCCTTTCCTTTGTATTCCATGATAATGAAGCGGGCCTCGTCTTCACTTCCGCGGTTGACGGCCAGAAGCGCGCCCAAGCCTTCTTTCTCGCATGCCTTTTTGTCGAGCACCTTCACTTTATAGCCATGTGCTTTGCCTGACGACTTTGCCCAAGCGGCGAGGTGCTGCGGGCGCTTCATGTTTGCCGGTGCATCCACCAGGGCCATAATGCTGAGTTGAGTCTCAGCCATCTCCATTTCCCGGGCAATTGCTGCTCTCCCTTTTTTAGACCCGATGCCGGTGCTGATGACCATTTTATCATCGGCCAGGGGATGGTTTTTTCTCTCACTCTTCCAGCGACCAGGGTCGTAGGTGCCGAGGAGAAGGCCTCCTACAAAAGCAGCAGTCAGGGCGTGATCGCGGGGTGCATCGACGAATTCAACCTCAGCTTTGAACTGCCCGGCTTCCTTATGGCTCAGTTGATGAGCCAGGTCGCGCAGCTTCGATGGAGTAGCGCCTTTCGGCAAGCGGACGACAAAGCCGTCGGGCTTGATGGTCCGCAAGTAGCCGCCGGGGCTAATACTATTTTTTAGTTCTTTTGTGTCCTCAGCGAGGAAGCGGATGGTTGTAGATTCGGATATTTTCATAGTAGGCTAAAGGTAGGAAATTTGGATCTCGGTTGCCGTTGGTTTTGCGGGTCTTCTCTCTGTAGCGAATTAATGGGCCGCTTAGTTCCCTTCGGTAGTCGCGACCATTTTGATTTCACAGCGTTTTACACAAAAGTTGAAGCAGCGTTTAACGGTATTATCCGCACGATAGCTCACGCTCCAAATATTCCTCCCACTTCCTTCGCCTCCCTTCGGGAAAGCGGCCTCCTTTTGTGTACGACGCACACACTGGCTTATCTCGCTGTGCTAGCTTACGTTATTAAGCTGCCAGAAGAGATGAAGAAAAAATGGAGAAGGCTAGCGCAGTCCGCGTGCTTTGAGGTTTTTTACGTAGACGCCAATGTTCCGCCCGTGCCCCGCCAGGGTCTTGGAGAAGTTGTGCAGACCGGAGTTGTCCCCGATGGCGCACATATAAACGTAGTCGTGCTCTTCGGGATTGAGCACGGCTTCAATGGTACTAATTTCGGGCATCGCGATGGGTCCGGGGGGCAGACCGTAGTTGAAGTAAGTATTATAAGGATGGTCTACTTCGATGTGAACGTTCAGCACCCTTTTAACCCCGAAAGCGCGGGTGGCAAAGACGGCGGTGGGGTCGGATTGTAGCTTGATGCCTTTTTTCAAGCGGTTAAGGTAAAGGCCGGCGATGCGCGGCTGTTCTTTACGGGCGAGACTTTCGCTGTGGACGATGCTGGCCAAGGTATAAGCCTTGGCCGGCGTCAGGCCCTGTTTTTTGGCCTTAGCGCGTCGTTCCTCGTTCCAGTAACGGTCGTGCTCCTTAATCATCCGCTCTACAAACTCCTTCGGCGTCGCGTCCCAGTACATTTCGTAAGTGTTGGGGATGAAAAGGGTTTGGAGGGTTTCTTTGGTGTAGCCGATGCTTTTGATGTAATCTTCATCCTGCAGTAACTGCACAAAATTCAGGCTATCCCCATCCAGGAAGCGGGCGGCTTTAGCGGCTACGTTTTCGGGCTCCCGCTCTATGGTGAGGATGACCTTTACGGTTTCGCGGCCGCCGCTGCGGAGTTGGCGGATGAGGTCTACGTAGCTATCACCAGAGGTTAGGCGGTAGCGGCCGGAGCGCATGGGGTCGCGCTTCCAGGTCATCCGTTCAGCAATAGGATCAAAGATGACGCGGTTGGGTTCCACCCCTTTCGCGGCCAGGCTGTCCATCACCTGTTCGTAGTTAGCACCGGCGGGAATGGTGATCACGATCGGTTCGCCGTCGGGAACTACCGGGGCTACCGTTACGGTGTAGAAAGCAAATGCTCCCACGACAAGGCCGATTATAAAGAAGAAGAAAAGTATTTTCTTTAGCATCCGGTTGTTGAAATTTTCAATGGCAAAAGTACGCGGTTTCCGGCGAGAACGCAGGTGCAGTGCGAGAGACAAGGAAGCAAAGTCAAAGGGGTTGGTAGTAAAAGGTCTAATATTGCTCCTTCTCACTAGGAAAGTCCCCCGACTTAACGTCATCAACGTACTGTTCAGTAGCACTCTTGATAACGTCGAACAACTCCGCGTAACGCCGCAGGAAACGCGGATGGAAGTCTTTAGTGATACCTAGCAAATCATGGGTAACGAGCACCTGCCCATCGCAGTCCGCTCCGCCACCGATACCGATGGTCGGGATGTCGATAGACTCCGTTACTTTTTTCGCCAGGTGTGCCGGAATTTTCTCCAGCACCACGCCGAAACAACCGAGCTCTTGCAGCAGCTTAGCGTCTTTTACCAACCGGCGCGCCTCAGCTTCTTGCTTCGCCCGAACGGTATACGTTCCGAATTTATAGATGGACTGCGGCGTGAGACCAAGGTGCCCCATCACCGGAATTCCCGCCGAAAGAATGCGACTGACGCTGTCCTGCACCTCCTCGCCTCCTTCCAGTTTCACGGCATGGCCACCGCTTTCCTTCATGATCCGGATGGCTGATTTCAAAGCCATTTTACTATCGCCCTGATAAGTACCGAAGGGTAGATCGACAACAACGAGTGCCCGCTCTACGCCCCGCACAACGCTGGAGGCATGGTAGATCATCTGGTCTAACGTGATGGGCAGGGTCGTTTCGTGACCAGCCATCACGTTGCTCGCCGAATCTCCAACCAGCAAAACATCAGCTCCGCCGGCATCCAGAATGCGGGCCATCGAGTAATCATAGGCGGTAAGCATGGCAATTTTTTCGCCAGCCTCCTTCATGGCCCTCAGCGTCATGGTGGTGACGCGCTTGACTTCTATTTTCTTGTGTACGCTCATAAGGGAAAAGATAGTTCGTTAGTTCGTTAGTTTAGGCTGTTAGCTTGTTGGGTAATGTGACCTAGCAATTATTAGAAAACACTCAGATTGACTGTGCTCTTCATATTCTCTGTGCTCTTTGTGAACTCCGTGTTCTCTGTGATCCGCGTATTCTGTATGCTCTCAACCAAACACCTCCGCCAGCAACTCCTCCAATTCTCGCTCGTCCACTTCATCAAAGGACCCTTCGAGGGTAGAGTCTACATCAAATACACCAAGCAAGGAGCCATCCGCACGCCGCACCGGCAGTACAATTTCCGACCGGCTATTCGGGTCACAGGCGATGTGTTCTTTCCCCTGAACAAGACCGTGAGTATCGTACACAATCACGGTCTTACCCGTCGCGGCAACGGTACCACAAACACCCCGCCCAAATTTAATGTACAGGCAACCCAAAGTGCCCTGATAAGGCCCGATCACCAACTCGTCTTTCCCACGAACGAGATAAAAGCCCACCCAGTAGAAATAAGGAATATGCGTTTTAAGCAGACAGTTGATGGTCACCATTTTCACCTGCTCGTCGGCTTCGTCACCGAGAATACTGAGGATCGCCTGGCGGGCTGCGTTGTACACCACGCGCTTCTGGTCCGGACTAAGAAGCCGGGAGGGTTTGATGAAGTAGGGCATTTCTACTGCTGCGGACATTGTTAGTCTGATTAGTGTGTTAAGGCAAACGCGTTAGGTAAAACGCGCCGTACCAACACTCATTGATGCTGATACATAAGGCTTGTTTGCTTAAACTGTTCGCTCGGAAACACACCGAGTTTCCTTTTAGATTAAAATAAGCCAACTGTATTTTGTTCCGGCGCGTTTCAATGGTCCATCTTAAAAGGAAATCCTCATAGAACCTACCGCCTTCTTCCTCGCCAAATCTGGCCGCGAAGCCCTCGACGTCCCGATCACGAACGACCGTCTGTACGTCCGCCAGTACGGTAACGGGGCCAAGATCATGATTTCCGTACACGGTTTCGGGCGCAACGGACGGCGTATGGCACGGCTGGCTCTCGCCCTAGGCCAGAAATATACCACCTTCGCCCCCGACCTGCCCTACCACGGGAAATCAGAATGGGTAGAACAGCGCTACTCCCCCACCGACCTTGCCGACATCTTCAACACACTCTTAGCTGACTATCAGGACCGCCCCGTTTACCTACTCGGACACAGCCTCGGCGGCCGTGTTTTGAGCAATACCCTACCCTATCTCAATCATCCCGACATCCGCGACCTGGCCCTGGTAGCCCCCGATGGTGCGGGCGGACGCTACACGAACTGGATCGACACATTGCCAAAGACGCTCATTAGCCCGTTAGCAAAATTCACCGAACGCCCGCGCTATCTGCTAAAGCTGAGCAATTTTCTACGGCGGCGCGGCGTCATCAACCGCTATTCAGCGGAGTACCTGAACCATAACCTTAAAGATGGGACCTTCCGTCGGCGCATGGCCGGAAGCCTACGAAGCGTATTGATGTTCCCTCCCAGCCCCAACGAACTGGAGGCGGCACTCCGCCAACGCAGCATCACCGCCACCGTTTTTGCAGGAGACCGAGACCCCCTATTGCACCACGAACGGCTGGAGGCGGTGTACGGCCCCTTACCCTCCGTGCGGGTCATGCCTTATACCGGAAGTCACTTCTTACCCGAGCAATTGCTCTACGACTATTACCTTAGCCGTTAAATATCACACTTTGAGTCAGCTCTCCTACGACAACGTCGGCACCCTGTTAGACCGTACCACCCGCCTCCTGAAAGCGCATTTCCAACGTGCTTTCAAAGACGCGGAAGTAGACCTGACACCCGAACAATGGGTAGTGCTCGATCATCTTCACAAGGAAGGTTCCTCCTCCCAGACCGAACTGGCTAACGGAACCTTTAAGGACGCACCCACCGTCTCCCGTATAATCGATAAGCTCGCAAAGAAAGGCTTAGCCGCAAGAAAGCGCTTCCCCAACGATCGCCGTCGCTATCAGGTCGCACTAACCGCAAAGGGGGAATCAATTCACGAACAACTACTGCCTAGGGTGGATGCCCTCCGCGTTCAAGCCTGGGGTGGTCTTTCAGAAAGCGACTATTCGGACCTTACGCGGGTTTTGGACCGGATTCGGGACAATTTCCCTCAGTAAAGGGATGAGTTGGCGGTTTTGTAAGTCACTGAGTTGCTCCGCATATGAGTGAGCTATTGGGTTACCGGGTTGCTGCCGCTGTTGCCGTTCATTTCGCTTTGCTCATTCGCCTTTGGGGAGCAAGCCTAAAAGACGCGTGGTAAGTGATTTAACCAAGTTAACCAAAACAACTACACTTGTAGCGCATTATCAATGCGCTTATCTTATACTGAACTGGGGCTATTTCTGATCCTTAAGTCCTATTTTACAAAACATAGAAATAAATGCTCGAACAGAATTAATGCGACATTTTGAATCTGGTAGATTTTGAATCTGAATGAGGCGAAACCTCGAAGAAGCCGCGAAACGAAACGCAGGCAACACCGTAGTGTTGGCGGGGCTTTTCAACGAAGTTCAGGCTCAAAAGATACCAAGCAGGATGGTACGATTAATTTTATCCGGGTACTTAAGCCTTTCCAGCATCCAATAATAGCACCACCATGCCAGCTAGTGAACTCACATCCTTACTTTTTAGCATCGAGCAAGCCACCGTTGCCATCGCCCGCAAGCACACCCAGCTGACGGATAAAAAGGTCGAGACCGTTTATCTCAGCTACCGCGATTACTTCAAGGCCATGCGCTCGGGTAAAGATCTAGAGCCGCCGTCGTCCACCATCCGCATGAAGGGCGACCTATTCAACGAAATCTGGGAAGTGCTGCTAATGCGCGAAAAAAACGGCTACGACAAACAGTTTTGTAACGGCAGTTGGAGCCCGGGCGGTACGCCGGTCACCTCGGTGGAGCAGCTTTATATTATGGCCTTCAACGAGGTCCGAAAATCCGTCCGCCGCTGGAGCAAAGAAGACGGGCACAAGAACTATCTGAAGCACATCCAGGCGCACGTAGCGGAGCACATTCCCCTGGAGATGACCAACCACCACCCCGCCATCACCGACGGCACCGATGGGCCTGAACACGTGGAACTTACCAAAAACGAGCCCGACTTCGTGCTTGCCAAAAGCGAGTACGGCCTACTACTTACGCTGGAAGACGTGCGTGGTATGCCGCCCGAACTACAAATGCTGTACGAAGATAATTTCGGCCGGCGCGAAGACACCGATCCCCAGAGCCACATCCGCTACTTAACCAACCTGATCGGAAAGTACCCAGACCAAGCACTGGTGGCTAACGAACTAGCCAACGCCCACTTCCGCGCCGGTGAGACTGAAGAAGGAGAGCGGCGAGTGAGGGAGAATTTAGAACTATTCAGCGACAGTATACCCCTGGCTACCGGTCCCGTAATGACAGCGCAGGAGCCGGCGCAGGTGTTAGCGGGTGCCGCCCGACTGGGTGAAGACCTAAACATCACCCACTTCCCCGCCGGCAAAGACGGGTACTACAACTTCATGGAATTCATCATGCACGAGCACGCCGCCACACGCGTACTCCTGGCGCGAGGCGGCTGGGAACTGGCGCACCTCCGCTTCGAGCGCCTGCTCCGCGTCGGCCTAGATGAGTTTCTGTGGCAGCATATAGCCGGAGAATTCGTGGGCAACTTCCTGGATAATCTCGACCAGTTCCGTAACGAGCGCACCGATGGCTTACCCACACCCAATGCGGTTGTTGGGGCGCCGTTGGCCTCTGTGGCGGTTAAGAGCGAGTATTCTGAGGCTTTGGCTCGGATTATGGGTAACCAGGAAGACAGGAAGTGAAGAAAGACCACCACATACTACTTGGCATTTTTATAAGGGAGGCGAAATAAATAAACCATACTTCTTAACCGCCTTATTTTCACCAATCACCTTATTGGTATGCTTTATGCTCAGCGGCTACTCAAACCAAATTTCGCCCGACGAACTATTAGAAAAATGGGACGCCTACGATTACAATGACGCCCTTTCGTTCTACTCCTGTTCTTTCACGACGACGCAGGCAGTCTTCATCAGCGAATAAGGCTACCCGCGTACAAGCAAAAAAAAGTACCTGTTGAAAAACCAAGCACTAACCCCAGCGGTTACTACCTCAGATGTCCGTACCCAACCCCGCCGAAAAGCTCCTCCAACGCTACGCCGATAGCTCCCGGATCGAAGAAATCGCCCGCCTAAGCCGGAAAAAGGGAGCACCCCGTATCCAGGTCAAAGGCCTGGCCGGCTCCCTGGAAAGCTTCCTCATCGCCGCCAACTACCGCCACGCCGGAGGGCATTACCTCGTGGTTGCTACGGATAAGGAAGAAGCCGCCTACATCCAGAATACCATCGCCGAATTGCTCCCTAAAAAGCAAATCCGCCTGCTGCCCGACAGCTTCCGCCGACCGCTCAATTTCGACGTGCTGGACCCCACGAACGTGCTGCTCCGCACCGAAACGATCAACTACCTCACCCACTCCAAGTCCAAGGGCGAGATCGTAGTCACCTACCCAGAAGCACTGTTCGAGCAGGTTGTTTCCCCACGCGAGCTGACGAAAAGCCGCATCGAGCTTACTAAAGGCGAAGACTTGAATGTGGATACCATCATCGAGGTACTGGTCGAATACGGTTTCAAGCGCCAGGAATTCGTCTACGAGCCCGGCCAGTTCAGCATCCGTGGCGGCATCATTGACATCTTCAGCTACGGCAACGAATATCCTTACCGGATTGAGCTGTTCGACGAAGAGATCGAATCCATCCGCACTTTCGATCCCCTCGAACAGCGCTCGGTCGACAATGTGGAGTACGTCAGCATCATCCCCAATATCAACACCAAATTTGAGCGAAACCAGAAAACGAGCATCTTCGAAGTGCTGCCGCCCGACACTTTCATCTGGATGAAGGACTTCCAGCTGCTGATGGACAAGCTGAACGAAGCCTTCATCAAAGCCAACGAATTTGGCCAGAACCTGACGCTGGTCGAAAACGCCGAAATTGCCGCCATCTTCCGCGACCGCGCCTTCATCCGCCCCGGTGAAGTGCTGGAAGACGTGAAGGAAAAGCCCCTCATCTTCTTCACCAACTACAAACAGAGCCTGCCGATTGACCATACGGTCGACTGCCGGGCGAAGCCACAACCAAGCTTCAACAAAAACTTCGATCTGCTGATCCGGAACCTGCTGGAGAATACCTCCGGCGGACTGACGAATTTCATCTTCGCCAACAACGCGAAGCAGATCGAACGTTTCTACTCGATCTTTCACGATCTGGATGCCGCCGTACGCTTTGAGCCCATCCCGGTTGCCATCCACGCCGGCTTCATCGACCCCGACATGCAGGCGGCCTGCTATACCAACCACCAGATCTTCGAGCGCTACCATCGCTACCGGCTGAAGAAAGGCTTCACGAAAGACAAGGCGCTCAACCTGCGGATGCTCCGAGACTTACAAACGGGCGACCTCGTCGTTCACCTCGACCACGGCGTCGGCCGTTTCTCCGGCTTGGAAAAGCTCAACATCGGCGGGCGCGAGCAGGAGTCCGTCCGGCTGGTGTATAAAAACAACGACATCCTCTACGTCGGCATCAACAGCCTCCACAAACTGAGCAAGTACTCGGGCAAGGACGGAGCCTTACCCCGCCTCGACAAGATCGGCGGCGACGCGTGGAAGAACATGAAGACGCGGACCAAGAAGAAGATGAAGGACATGGCCGGCGAGCTCATCAAGCTCTACGCCAAGCGTATGGCGACCCCTGGCCACGCCTTCCCGCCCGACGGTTCCTTGCAGAACGAACTCGAAGCCAGCTTCATCTACGAAGACACGCCCGACCAACTTTCAGCCACCAACGCCGTGAAGCAGGACATGATGAAGCCCAACCCGATGGACCGGCTGATCTGCGGCGATGTAGGCTTCGGTAAAACGGAAATTGCCCTGCGCGCCGCCTTCAAGGCCGCTGCAGACGGTAAACAGGTAGCCGTCTTGGTGCCCACCACCATCCTCGCCCTCCAGCACTACCGCGTTTTTAAGGAACGGCTGGAGCCCTTCGGCGTACGGGTAGATTACGTCAACCGTTTCCGTTCGGCGAAAGAGAAAACAGAAATCTTCAAGAGCCTGGAGGCGGGAGGGATCGACCTCTTAATCGGCACCCACGCCATTCTGAGTAACCGGGTAAAATTCAAAGACCTCGGCCTACTGGTGATCGACGAGGAACAGAAATTCGGGGTAAAGGCGAAGGAAAAACTCCGCGCCATCCAGATCAATGTGGACACCCTAACGCTAACCGCCACACCGATTCCCCGGACCATGCAGTTCAGCCTCATGAACGCGCGGGACATGAGCGTACTGCGGACGGCTCCGCCCAACCGGCAGCCGATCCATACCGAAGTACGCCAGTTCAACGAGGAGATGATCAAGGAAGCCCTCGAGAACGAGGTGTTCCGCGGCGGGCAGGCCTTCTTCGTCCACAACCGGGTCAAAAGCCTTGACGATATGCTGGTCGTAATGCGCAAGCTGTGCCCCAACGTGCAGTTCGCCAAGGCCCACGGACAGATGGACCCCAAGCAACTGGAAGCCACACTGATGGACTTTATCGACCGCAAGTACGACGTCCTCGTCTGTACCAACATCATCGAAACGGGGCTGGATATTTCGAACGCCAACACCATCATCATCAATAATTCTCACCAGTTCGGGCTATCGGATTTACACCAGTTACGGGGCCGGGTCGGTCGGTCCAATAAAAAGGCTTACTGCTATCTGATTGCCCCCCCCGTCTCCGTCCTGACGCCTGAGGCCCGCAAGCGCCTCCGCACCCTGGAAGAATACAGCGACCTCGGTTCCGGCTTCAACATCGCGATGAAGGACTTAGATATCCGGGGAGCAGGCAACCTGCTCGGCGGCGAGCAATCCGGCTTCATCTCCGATATGGGGTACCAAACTTACCAACGCATTCTCGAAGAGGCCGTCCGGGAACTGAAGCAGGGCGAGTTTAAAGACGTATTTGCTGATCAGTTGAGGGAGGTCTCCGACTTCGTCCGCGAAGTAAACATCGAGACGGATACGGAGATGCTGATCCCAACGCTCTACGTAGAAAGTACGGCCGAGCGACTAAGGCTCTACCAGACCCTTGATAGTCTGGAAACAGAGGAAGCACTCAAGCAATTTGCGGAAAGCCTGGTAGACCGATTCGGCAAAATTCCGCCGGAGGTGGAAGAACTATTTGACGGGCTAAGGCTCCGCTGGCTCTGCCGCCGCCTCGGCTTTGAGCGTTTAATTTTGAAGAACAATAAGCTGTTGCTTTTCTTCGTCGAAAGCCCGCAATCTCTTTACTATGAATCCGATGGTTTCCAGGCTTTGTCCGGTCTTATCGCTTCGGAAGGTGCGCTACGTGGCCTGCGGTTGAAGCAGCGGCTGGTTCCGCAGCGGCTTACGCTCATTAAAGACAATGTAAAGTCTATGGCGCAGGCGCAGGATGTTCTGGAAGGATTAGCGGTTAAGACGGAAGGATTAGTGGCGGAGATTCGGGGAGAAGCTTCTTTGGCGGGGTAGATCCTAATTCTTCTTCAAACAGAGCTTGTCTGGTGGTACTGAAAGATTCCCGGACGAGGCGAATCCGTATTATTACAACACCAATTTCTTCCTCATCAATCGTATAAATAATACGGTTTACCTTTTTGGCAAAAAATACCGGTAATCTGGCTCATCTTCACCGGAATTAATTACACGGAGAGGGCTATCCTAGTACCGTGTAATTTTCGTTGAATATTTACTGTTGAGTTCTGGATGATACGATTCTCATCGTAGTCTATAACATCGATATTCTCTTCCGCATAAGTACGCATCAGAGAGTGAACAACTCTTAAAGCCACTTACCCATTCGCTCTACAGTAGTGAAAACCTCACTGCGCATTTCTTCTTCAGGGTAGTTGTTCTTTTGTTGTGGCTGGCCCGTAACGGAATGCTTTATTAAAAAAATAACGCTTAGCTGGTGAAGGATTTTTTTAGCCGCTCCCGCAAAGCCAAATTCAGTCCCTCAAATCCAGCCCGAACCTCCGTCTCCAGCTTATGCCGAAAAGCGGGCACCAACAAGCCGGAGAAATACTCCCCGTGCTCCAGTGTGGACGTTCCATCACCATTGTCTGAAATCAGGAAATAGTGCTCACCATCAAAGATGCCATTGAAGAGCAGTTTGCCTTTCCAGCGCAACTCCTGCGCGGGTTTGAAGACGAGGACTTTGGGCTTAAAGTCCATACCTCCAGCAGTGAGCGCAACGGTATTTCCGACGGCCCAGTCTCCCGAAGCGGAGGTAATGAAGGGGTTCCATTGCGGGTAAGCAGCGAAATCAGTTAGAGTTGCCCAAACTTTAGCGGGCGGGGCAGAAAGTTGGATGGTAGTTTGGAGATGCAGCATGACGTAAAGATCAGAAGTAATACTGCAAAGTCCCATAAACTATGCTCACGTTCTCTAATTCGATTGTTCTCTATCGCCGAATCCGGCTAAACTTCTCCGGCGGCGTCCCCAGCATAGAAACAAGGTAATGCAGCGAGACCGATTCGAACAGTCACGAAATTCAGTATCTCTATCTTTAAGCCTAAGGATAATCACTGAGAGACGCCGTATAAACAACTTACTGGTTTCGCTTTGCGGCTACGCGGTTTGACCTGACGCTTTTGTTCTCACTGAATTTACAAATCCTTTCCACAGCCTCGGTTACGGAAATAATTTTTAAATTTGGTGGGGGCAAAATAAGGCGGTCAAAAGCCGCGAGTTATTTATACGTCGTCCCTAAGCCAAAACCCACGCATGCGTAGCCAACTATTTATCGTTCTAATTACCGGCTTTGCCACTTGGTTAGCGGTATTCTCCTGTGGTGGTGCAAATGATAAAATTAGCTTCGCCAACGACATCCGCCCCATCCTAAAATCAAAGTGCATGGCTTGCCACGGCGGCGTCCGGCAACTCGGTGGGCTGAGTTTTCTTTTCGAAGAAGACATGTACAAGCCCCTCCGCTCCGGAGCCCTGGCCGTCGTGCCCGGCAACGCGGCGGAAAGCGAGGTGTACCGCCGGGTGGTTTCCGATAAAGAACAAATCGTGATGCCGCCCGCAGGTAACCGGCTGACGGAGTGGGAAACAGAACTCATCCGCCGCTGGATCGAAGAAGGAGCTAAGTGGGAAGAGCACTGGGCTTATACGCTGCCGGTTAAAGCCGACATTCCCGCAGGGGCCGAGCATCCTGTGGATTACCTCGTTGGCCAAACCCTGCTTTCCAAAGGACTTTTCCCGGCACCTGCGGCCGCGCCCACCACCCTATTGCGCCGCGTTTACCTCGACCTAATCGGCCTGCCACCACCTCTGAAAGTGGTCCAAACCTTTGCCCGTGATCCTTCGGAAGAAGCTTACCAAAAAATCGTGGACGACCTCCTCCAATCCCCTCATTTTGGCGAACGCTGGGCCGCCTGGTGGCTCGATCTGGCCCGCTACGCCGACAGCCAGGGCTATCAGAAAGACCATATTCGCCGCACAATTTACCTCTACCGCGACTGGGTGATCGACGCCTTCAACCAGGGCATGCCGATGGACAGCTTCACCATCCGCCAGCTCGCCGGCGACCTGCTGCCCGAAACCACCGACCAGGACATGCTGGCCACCGCTTTCCACCGCAATACGATGACCAACGACGAGGGCGGAACGGACGACGAGGAGTTCCGCGTCAAGGCCGTACTCGACCGCGTCAACGTCACGATGGAAATCTGGCAGGGCGCCACGTTCAGCTGCGTGCAGTGCCACAGCCACCCCTACGACCCCGTTCGCCACGAGGAATATTACGCCGTAAAAGGCTACTTCAACAACACGCTTGACGCCGACCTGACGTCCGATTATCCCCGCATTCCGTTGCATTCTTCGGCGCGCACGCGGGTGCTGAGTGCGTTGAAAAGCAAGGCGGAACAAGCAGCCATCTCCGACGAAGAAATAGCATCGCTAAAGGAAGCCATCGCCGAGCTCGAACGGCCCCTACCCGTACCCGTAATGCAGGACCTACCTGATTCTGTGACCCGCGTAAACCGCCTCTTCGTCCGTGGCAACTGGCTCATGGAAGCCGACACGATCGCCCCCCGACCGCCCACCACCTACGATAAAACGGGCAAGGAATTTGCCCAAGATCGACTCGGCCTGGCCCGGTGGCTTACGGACGGCGGCAACCCGCTCACCGGCCGCGTGCTCGTCAACCGCATCTGGGCCCAGCTCTTTGGCCGCGGTATCGTAAAGACCGTCGAAGACTTCGGCATCCAGGGCAACGAACCCACCCATCCGGAATTACTCGACTGGTTGGCCGTGAATTTTACCCATGAGCAACACTGGCGGCTAAAGTCCCTACTCCGAACCATCGCCACTTCGGCGACTTACCGGCAAGACAGCCGCATCGATTCTACCTCCTACGAACGCGACCCGGAAAACAAATGGCTAGCACGCGGGCCCCGTTTCCGCCTCGGCGCCGAACAGATCCGGGACCAGGCGCTTGCCGTGAGCGGTCTCCTCAACGAAGACATCTACGGACCCAGCGTGATGCCCCACCAACCCGAAGGCGTATGGAACGTAATTCGCCACGTAGCCCGCTGGCAGACCAGTCCGGACGGTCAGAATCATCGCCGCGGGCTCTACACCTTCTTCCGCCGCGCCAGTCCCTATCCCACCATGCTGCTGTTCGATGCGCCGCCACGCGACCTCTGTGTGTCCCGCCGCATCCGAACCAACACCCCGCTGCAAGCGATGGTGACGCTGAACGATCCCGTCTTTGTGGAAGCTGCTTCGGCGCTTTCCGAACGCGTACGCAAAGCCACTCCGGATGACCCCAAAACCCAGATTCGCCAGGCTTATGAACTAGCTACCGCCCATCCTCCTGATGATTATCAGACTGAACGCCTTCAGGAACTTTACCTACTCAACCGGGACGAGATGGGAAGCGACGCTGCTGCTATGGAAACGGTTTGCCGGGCTATTTTGAACCTCGACGAGATGCTGATGAAGCGATGAGCATAGGCTGTTATACTTTTAAGTAAATCCGATGAAAAACTTAACCAAGGAATTCCAGACCCGCCAACAAGCCTACCTAACGCGCCGCCAACTATTCCGTGGCGCAGCCTTCGGCATCGGCGGCATGGCCCTCGGCATGCTCGGCTGCGACGGCCCGGCCAACCCGCACGAGGCGATCGCCGAAGGAATTACGCGAGGCTTACATTTGGCACCCCACGCTAAGCGGGTGATCTTCCTACACATGGCCGGTGCCCCTTCTCAGCTGGAACTTTTTGACTATAAACCCGAACTGGCCAAGCTCGACGGCAAGCTCTGCCCGCAGTCATTTCTGAAGGGCAAACGTTTTGCCTTCATCAAGGGCGTACCGGAAATGCTGGGTCCGCAGTTCAGCTTCCAACAGTACGGCGAGAGCCGAAGTTGGGTTTCCGAGCTGCTACCGGAGTTCAGCAAGCAAGTGGATAATGTGACGTTCCTCAAGGCCGTCCAGACGGAAGAGTTCAACCATGCGCCGGCCCAGCTTTTCATGCATACGGGCGGTACGCAGCCGGGAAAACCATCGTTCGGGTCATGGGTTACTTACGGCTTGGGATCGGACAATGAGGATTTACCCGGCTTCATTGTACTCGTATCCGGCGAATCGGCCCCGAGCGGAGGGAAGAGTTTGTGGGGTAGTGGTTTTCTGCCGTCCAATTACCAGGGGGTAGAGTTTCGTTCGCAAGGCGATCCAGTACTGTACGTCAACAATCCTAAAGGAATTTCACGGGACGTCCGGCGCAATACGCTCGATGCGATCGGAGACCTAAACCGGCGGGAGCACGAGGAGGTCGGCGACCCCAACACCCTGGCCCGCATCGAGCAGTACGAACTCTCTTTCCGGATGCAGATGACCGTTCCGGAGGCGACCGACCTGAGCGGAGAGCCCGATTACATCCACGAACTGTACGGTACTCAGCCGGGCGAGACGTCCTTCGCCAACAACTGTCTGTTGGCCCGCAGGCTAGCCGAGCGCGACGTGAAGTTCATCCAACTCTACCACCGGGGTTGGGATAGCCATGGGAGTAATGATTTCGAGAACCTGCACGGAGGCTTCAAGGAGCGGTGTAAGGAAGTGGACCGCCCGATGTCGGCCTTACTCACCGACCTCAAGCAGCGCGGCATGCTGGAAGATACACTCGTCGTCTGGGGCGGCGAGTTCGGCCGAACGCCAATGCAAGAGAACCGGGGCGGCATCACCAACCCGTTCAAAGGGCGGGATCACCACGGCTCAGCCTTCACGATGTGGATGGCTGGTGGAGGTTTAAAACCTGGCTTAACTTATGGCGCTACCGATGAGTTTGGGTACTACCCTACCGAGGGGGCCGTGCATGTTCACGATCTCCAGGCAACAATTTTACACCAACTCGGCGTGGATCACGAGAAGCTCACCTACCCTTTTCAGGGGCGGGATTTTCGGCTGACGGATGTCCACGGGCATCTGGTTAAGGATATTTTGGGGTGATCCGACTTCTCATCGTGGCCGTAATACTCCCCGCTGCCGCAACAGCCGTAGTGCCCGTCGGTTAGATGAGGCCTCACGCAGGTTTCCGTCCCGTCATCGCTTCTACTGCGAACAACGAGTTGACGAAGAACAAGAATCAAAGCATATTTCATAGCTGAAAAGCGACAGAACTACGCTTGAGGATCAGTGGATAATAAGCCCGATGCCAAACATCCATTCCGTAGGCCTGTTAAAACTTATTTAACTCAATGCCACCTCTATGTCCGTCACCATTCGCCAGGCTACAGCAGCCGACATTCCAGCCATCGCCGAACTCGTCGCCGAGCTCGCTACTCACCTAGGAGAAGCAGATCACTTCACCTCCCCCGTAGAACAACTGGGACAAGACTTTCAGGACGGTTTTTTCCATGCGATCCTCGCCGAAAGGAACGGAGAAGTTGCCGGTATGGCCCTCTACTGTTTCGTATACTCTACCTGGAAGGGGCGGATGATCTACCTCGAAGATTTTGTCATCAGTAGACGGCACCGCCGGCAGGGCATCGGTCAGCAGCTTTGGGACGTCCTGAAAGAGCGAGGCCGGCAACGGAATTGTGCCATGTTGAAGTGGCAAGTGGTGGCCGAAGATGAGGGTGCTATGCGCTTCTACCGCAAGCAAGACCCCGTTTTTGAGGACCAATGGCTGAACGGAAAGGTCATGTTGTAAAGGGGTGATCATTTTCAGCAGCTTAATTCTTTTTATTATGAACACCACCCTCTGGCTATCTTTCGCCGCGACCTTCGCCATCCTGGCCGTCACCCCCGGTCCCAGTGTTTTGCTGGCGACAGCCAACAGTATGAACCATGGGTCCCGCAAGGCGGTGGCTACGATTCTCGGTGACCTCAGCGCGAATACGCTACAAATATTGCTTGCGTCACTCGGGCTAGCGACCATCATTACCACCTCCGCATCCGTATTTAACGCGATAAAATGGGTAGGCGTTGCGTATTTGATTTATCTGGGAATAAGCAAACTGCTTTCAAAGGCCGGGACGAATAATCTGCTGGAGAGGAAGCGTGAAAAAACTTTTTTCAAGCTCTATTCCGAGGGCTTTTTAATGTCCGCCTCCAATCCAAAAGCCATCGTTTTCATCGCTGCGTTTTTTCCGCTTTTTATCGATCAGAGTCTTCCTTTTGCACCGCAGGTAATAGCCTTAGGGCTCACTTACCTGGTCATGGACGGCATCTGCCTGCTCACCTACGTCCACTTCGCTGACCGGCTGAAACGTTACCTGGAGGACCACGAAAAGGTCAACCTTCAGAACAAGATCATCGGAAGTTTACTCGTATTTAGCGGGATGATGTTGTCGTTGGTGAATAGAGAATAACCGATAATTTGGAGGCGGGGCCACAGGTGCCAAGGAAACAGCGCCAGGCCCTAACCTATCTATCCCTCCCGCAAATAAACATCCCCGTAAGGCGCTGTACACTTAATCATCTTCCCACCTCCACCGACGGCACCAATCACCCGGTGGTAAAAGGCCTTCTCTTCACTCTGTTCACCATCAACGTCGATGGCCATGTTGGTGAAGAGCTCTCCGTACTCCGTAGTGAGGTCGAGGTTCGTTCCCCAGCCAACCGGGATCGTGACGTCCACCGCGCCGTAGTCGCTGTAGAGCTCTAATTCAGCCTGAGGTTTTACACGCGTAAAGGTGACCTTCACCTCGCCGTAGTGAGCACGGGCGCTGAGTAAATTAGCAACGTTAACCGCCTCGATACCACCGTACTTCGTTTCAACCGTTACCGGTATACCTACGGGGACGACTACCTTGAGGACGGCGTCTACCGTTAAGTTATTGAACACCCCTTTACCGCCAGTATTCATACCGCCGTTGGGTTGTGAGAACTCGGCTTGCAGCAGTTCGGCGGTAGGTTTTACTTCCCGCAGGTAGAGCACACCGTCTATCCGCTCTACGGCTAGGCGACGGAGATCGGGACGGTCGGCCCCGTTCACCGTAACGGTATGATCAACCTTAATGGCATCAGTTCCTCCGGTAGTAACGGTAACAGAACTGAAGGCCGCATAGATATATACCGCCGTCGCCCCCTCAAGGGAAATAAACTGTGTATCACTCTGGGCGAAGGCAAAAAACGGGCTGACCGCCAAGAAAAGGCCGAACAGAGATTTCATAGTGGTCAATTTTACGTGGGTATGGGAAGGTGAAGAAAACGTAGTTCTTAGGGTCTGATGATGAGCCGTTGGCCGCCGGTAGTTTGTTACAATAAACCTTGAGAATATTCTGAGTCTACCGAGTTCCAGTTTAGCCGCTACGGTGGCTGGTAGCATAACGTCAACGTTTTGGTTCGATGCCACTGTCGGGCACATGAGGTAAACGTAGTGGCAAACGTAGCCCAGTGCGGGCGACCGCAAGGAATCGCCTCGCTTGAGAAGGGCCGCGCTCGCTTCGCGAGCACAAAATCACCTCATGTGGCCGACGGTAGTATAGTTCCTAATCAAGCTTGCGTAAGTAAATATCTTTGTAGGTCGCTCGTAAAGAGATAAGTTTCCCGCCGCCGTTCAGGCTACCCGTCAGGCCGCTGCTGTTACTGCCGCCTTTGCAATCGTCGTGGCCGCGGCCTTCTTCGTGGTCGTGCTCATCCTCCTTGAAGGCTTCTTTCATGTTGGCCTTCACGTCGATGTCGAAATCGGTGTACATGTCACCGTAGCTAGTGCTGAGGCGGAGGTCTGCTTTTACGTTCTTTGGCAGCGTAACGTCTACCGTTCCGTAAGTAGAATGGAGGTGGAGGTCCTGAGCCGGAGGGCCAGAGGAGTAAGTCGCCTCAATACCGCCGTAAACAGTATTCACTGCTACCGGGCCGTATACGTTGGACATGTTCACGTTGTGGTACATCATGCTCACGTCAAGCTCCCCTTTAAAGTTATCCACCTCAAGGTCTCCACCGCGATGAGTAGACTGTACGACCTTTACAACGGAAGTATTCGGGACATAAATCATCACCGTTCCGTTACCCTTACCCACCTGGCTGATGACTACCTTATCGTCAAAGGCCTGGGAAGAAAGGTCGAAGCCGGTGTTGTCCACCTTACCCCCAGCGCTGATTTTACGCATGCCTTTGTTTTTTTCGTCGATTTCGCGGTTACCGCCTTTACGGTTTATTCTAAGCTCCGCCCCATCGTGGCCGATGATCATCAGGTTATCAATCTCTTGTAGTTCAATGGTTTTCTTACCGACCGTAACGCGGTGTTCGGGCTGAGAGAAAAGGAAGAAGGGCGAAAGGGAGAAAAGGAGAAAGAATAAGTATTTCATTTCATTGGTAGTTTAGTGCTCGACGGAGGAGCTTAGATTAATTTAAAGCTTGCCATCTGCGCGGCATCACGCACGGGCTGGGGCAGCGAGTCGGTATTCATAAGGTCTTCCAGGTAAGGAATCACCCGTTTTTCGTTCATCGCCACCAGCGTTTCCATGAGTTCAAAGCGAACTACGGGTGGCGGAGATTCATTCATGGCCGCGAGCAATTCATCACGCACACCAGCATCGTGGGAGAAACGGCTGAGTGCTTCCAGCGCGGCGAGGCGCACGTTGGCATTCTCATCGTTGCGTAACAGGTAACCGAGGTTGGCGGTAGTTACGAGATCGGTCTTGGGCAGCGCGAAAGTGACCGTTGTCGCACGGATGCGGTTACTTGTCCGGTCACTCTTCATCAGTTCCATCATCTCCATCACCAGGGTGCGGTGGACGGCAAGTTGTTGCTCAGCCTCCGTATTCGCGCCACCTTCATAGAAACGGCCGGCCGTAAAGATGAGGGCAATCGCCGCAGCAATGCCGACCATCTTCCAGGCCAAAGAACGGACCTTGGCCGTAGCCCCGGAGGTACGTTTTGTGTAGCGAGGAGTGGGAAGATGACCCGTTATGATCAACGGGAGCCCCTCGTTTTCGTTATCCACAGCATCCGCCTGAAACCCATCAACCATGGCCGCAAAGCGAGCATCAGCAGCAACGGAAGGTTCAGCCTCCACCTTCCCACCAATCTCATTCATCAATCCTTCCAGCTCAAGGAACTCGGCATAGAGCGCGGGGTCCTTGCCCAGGGCAGAGGAAACTTCAACCCGGCGGCCCTCTTCCAGCTCCCCGGCGAGGTAGTCGATAAGCATCGCTTCGGTGATCGCATTCATTGTTGTTCAATTTTGGCGTAGTTAATACGAAGTTGCTTCACCGCGCGGTGGATGCGCACCTTCACGTTGGCTTCGGAGAGACCAAGTACTGCGGCGATCTCAGCGTACTTCAGGCCGCGCTTCCAGGCCAGGTCTACCACTTCGCGGTAGTTGTCCGGCAAAGCGGCCAGGGCAGCTGCAGACTGGCTGCGGGTTTCCCGCGCTTCCCATTCGCAGTGGGCAGAAGGTATAAACAAAGGCAGTGCGCCCATGTCCACACCGTTTTTTATCGGCATCCGGCGCTCCTTCTTCATGCCATCGTGCAGCGCGTTGCGGGCAATGGTGAACACCCAGCTTCTAAAGGTCGAGCCTTCACGGAAGGAAGTCCGGTACTTGATCACCCGTTCGAAGGTCGTCTGCAGCAAATCTTCGGCAGTGGCGGGTACTTTCACCTGCTTGAGTAAGAAGCCATACAGCGGCCGCCGGTAGCGTTGGTACAGCTCGGTGAGCTGGTCAAGTTGGCCATTCGCGACGGCTGCCATGATGTCTTCGTCAGTGTGCATTCAGCTGGAGTTCGTAAAGAGTACCTGAACTTTTGGAGATGGTTACACTGGAAGGTAGTTTTTACTTCTATAGGTTTTGCCCATCGTTACGCTAGGAGACGCCGTATAAATAACTTACTGGTTTTGACCTGACGCTTTTGTTCTCACCGCGCTTAAAATCCTTTGCATAGCCTTTGTTACGGAAATAATTTTTAAGTGCGGTGAGGGCAAAATAAGACGGTCAAAAGGCGTAAGTTATTTATACGGCGCCCCTGGGCAACCTTCCGAGTCTGTAGTTGGATTCTTCCAAAAAAGAAAAAGCCCCCATTCGACAAAGTCGAATGGGGGCTTTTTCTTTTTTGGAAGAATCCAACTACAACATTACATGCCGAGGGACTTCTTGTTCATGCGAACGTAGTCCATATTACCAGCCTTCTCAGCCAGCTGCATAGACTTAGTGAAAGAGTCCGTGGCTTCTTTCTCCATACCCATAGCTTCCTGAATGAGGCCCTGGCGGCGAACCATCCAGTAGCGAGCATCATCTCCACCCATTTTATTGGCTTTGGTGATGTACTCAAGCGCCTTTTCGTTTTCGCCGTTGCCGGAGAGGAAAGAGGCGGCTTGGTAGAAATCATCCATGCTCGGTCCGGCCATTACGCGGTCGATCTGGTCCATCACTTGTTTTTTGGCGTTGGTCTTCACCGGGATAGCAGCCATGGTATTGCCCCACATGATCACAACGTCAGCACCTTCCATGGTGTGGTTCTGTGTCTCAATGGTGAAAGTTTCAACGGTCATTCCCATTTCCTTAGCGGGAATAGTTACGGTTGCACCGGGTGTTTTTTCCACGTAGCTGTTCCAGCTGCCACTCTCGTAAGGGAACATCATCACTTCCCAATTATCACCCATTGGCTTGGTCAGGATAGCGTAGTCGCCGGCCTTAACTTCTTTGCCCATGATGGTGACGTCGTCGCCGAAGGTAAACTTGGTGGCAGAGTTGGCACCGGTACGCCAGATTTCACCAGTTGGTACGAGACCGTCTTCAGTAAAAAGGTCGCGGCCCTTCATTCCTGGGCGGCTGTAAGTAGCGTGAAAATCAGTCATGCCGATCATCGTTTCCATCTTAACCGTCGGAGAAGCGGAAGGAGTAGTAACCTGAGCAGAAAGCCCGGTAGAACAAAGCAGTGCCATGATGGCTACCGCGAGGGTGAATAATTGCTTGCGCATAGTTGGTCTGAATATTGGTTTGGTGGCAAACTTGCCGATTAAGTAAGGCTTTAGAGGGACTTTTTGTTCAGTGTAGCAACTTACAAATCGAATTAGGCCTACTATCTCAGTCCCTCCAGATACTCCCGCACGCCGTGATGGCTGACCGTTTTCCCAACGAACCGTTCCGTTGTCTTCGTCCGCTCAACCGCCGTAGCATCAAGCGAGGAAAGGATATTCTGAAGGTGCATCTTCATATGCCCTTTCTGAATACCGGTAGTAACCAGACTTCGTAGGGCAGCGAAATTTTGCGCCAACCCCGCTGCCGCCATCACCCCCATCAGCTCGTGGACACCGGGGCGGCCGAGAATATCCAACGCGACCTTGGCCAACGGATGGAGCTTGGTGAGGCCGCCAACCGTACCCAGTGCTAAAGGAAGGGTAAGCTCAAAACGGAACATATCGTTGTCGATCCGGCACTGGCTCAGACTACGGTATTTTCCGTCGCGGGCGGCAAAAGCGTGGGTGGCCGCTTCGATGGCACGGAAGTCATTACCCGTGGCCAGCACTACGGCATCTACACCGTTCATGATGCCTTTATTGTGGGTCACGGCGCGGTACGGGTCTTCACGTGCTATGTCTACCGCGTACTTAAAGCGACGGGCAAAATCAAAAGGGTCTACGCCACCGATCGGGATGGCCATGTTTTCAATCGGGCATTCAACCCAGGCCTTCACCACGCAATTTGGGGTATTATTGCTCAGGATGGCCATGATGACCTCAAGCTCGCGTTCGTCGGCAGTTAGCTCGGGGCAATCAAGCGCCCAGTTGCGCAGCTCGTGGCCGTAAGCTTCCAGTACGGTGTTGATGAAATTGGCGCCCATGCTGTCCGCCGTCCCGAAGCTAACCAGCAGTTGGTAGCAATCGTCGGACACTTCGGGCAGGTGCTTCCAGGTGATGTTGCGTACACCGCCGCCGCGCGTTTCCATGCGTTCGGTGAAGGCCTTCGTTTGGGCGCGGACGCGGGTGCAAAGAGCGGGTAAAAGCGCCGCCCTCCGATCCGGATGCCCGCTCCAACGGAAGTGCAACTGGCCGAGCTTCTCCGCCGCAATAACCTCCGTCCGAAAGCCACCCCGCGTCATCCAGTACTTCGCAGCCGCAGCCGCAGCCGCCACTACACTGGATTCTTCGATCACCATCGGCACCGCATAAGTCTCTCCGTTCACCACAAAATTAGGCGCTACACCGAAAGGCATTGGGAAGTTGGCCACGGTATTCTCGCTGAAGTTGTCAATCACTCCCTGAAGACCCTCGTCTCCAGCATCGAAACGAGTCAGTTCAGCAGCTTGCTCCGGATGGAGAAAATGCTCCGTCAGCCAACGACGTTGCTCGTCCTTACTCAGTCGGCTGAAGCCGTTTATTTGCCGGGAGTCAATCATAGTGTAGTCAAATAGTCAGACAGTCAAATAGTTGCGTAGCCAGAACATGATGTTGTACGGTTTTGTACAGCATCGCTACGTACATGAATCAATAACTAAAGCAAGAAGGTCGGACGATCAGAGCGTAAATTTTCAGATTAGTTGCTTTACATCAATCTGAAAATTGACCTCCGAGTGTCCGTACTTTGGTCTTTAGCTGTTGTCCTTTAACTAGGTCCTCGGCCGAAGGTAAGCCTTAGCAAGTTCAAGCCCACGAACCTGCTCCGTCACGTACCGCTGCAGCGTCGCGTAATCGCTCCGGGCGTACTTCAGAAAAGCCGATGCTTGCCCGTAAATAGCTGGAAGGTTAGATTTTTCAGTTAGGTAGTAGCCATCGAGGAAAGTCCGCAACCCTCCGCTGATGATCAGGTGCTTACACTGCACCCGCGTGCGCGCCAAATCCGTGCCTTCGCGTGTTTGCTCCATTGCCTGAGCATGTTCTTTTGCTAGTAACTCGTTGACCCAACCCACCATCTCACTCGCTCCATGACCAATGTTAACGATGGATTCATAAGCTTCCTGCCGCGCATCATCACTCCGCAAAAGTTCTAGTTTGCTGAAATTCGTCCCGCCGTTCGCAGCCGTATCAATGGCCAGCAGAGGTAACCTTAAAAGCTGGGCAAGACTCTGCGGCCCCATTCCCTGCCCCACTTCCTTCACGATGATCGGTAAGCCGGGCAAGGCCGCAAGCGTAGCCTTAATGGTAGCGAGAGGCGCCTCGGTAAACACGTCCCCCTCCGGCTGCATCGCCTCCTGGAGCGGATTAACGTGGACAATCAGCCCGTCCACCCGCAAAAGGTCGCACATCTGGCGAATCTCCTGCTCCCGCCCGGCGGCAAATAATTCCTGAATCTGGGCAATTCCGAGGTTAGCATAAAGCGGCACCTTGTCCCCCGTCAGCGGCCGGATATCGAAGTCCTTTAAACGCTCCGTCCCGGACAGCAAAGGCCGACAGGACCCCAACCCCATCCCAAGGCCAAATTCGTTACACGCCCGGGCAAGGTTCTGATTAATGATGTAAGCCTTTTCCGTTCCACCCGTCATACTACTTACCCACAGCGGTGCCTTCATCCGTTTATTGCCAAAGGCAACCTCCGGCAAAGAACCGGCAGGAGGGTGTGCGGCCAGCAGTGGTTCGTAGTAAAACCGTTCGTCAAGTGCCATGGTGTCTACCTGGCTACGAAAAGCCAACTCGATGTGGTCTTCCTTGCGGCTGGCGGCTGTCGGGTCGTCGATCGGATTTTCGGGCATATTCTTCGGGAGCATGTTTGGCATTATTTCGGAACGTTAGCGTAAGGTAATGGTTTAGTGTTGCATCAGCCTAACCGCCGTAGACAGCCGCGGAGCAAACGTCGATGCTACGGTACATCTCTCACAAAAAAGGAGGGGCCCCAAACCGGAAGCCCTCTAAAAATGGTCTTTCCAAAAAGTAAACGCTTGAATAAATTCTTACGGAACACAGTACCTTAGGGCAACATTAATGCACCTAAACGTCATTTCTGCGTTCTCCTTACAGTCACCGAAATGTAATTCCCCTCTGAACTATTACCCTGAAGCCACTAATTTTTGAGACTTAACAAAGATGCTTACATGAAAAACACATCCATTCTCATCCCCATCATCCTCATCAGTTGCCTGGGAGCCCTGGGTTACCTGTTCTACGAAGCCATGCAAACCGTAGAAGGAGACCGCCCCCGCACTTCCACCCCAATCGTGTTGAACCAGGATGATTACTCTGACGATGACATCCTCGCCGACATTGGTAAATCCGCCGAATACGACACCTCCACCAACGATGGTTTCCGGGAGCTCACCCCCGCAGAACGCGAAGAAGCCCACCGCCAATCCAAACTGGACGAAGACCGCGAAGCCGCCGATGCAGAAGCCGCCCGCAAACGCGAAGCCCAGCTGAGTTCCGACGCCGCAGAAGCAGCCCGTAAAGAAAGAGAACGTAAGGCCCAAGCGGCCAATTCCACGTCAACCGGCAACGGCCGCTACCTGATCATCGCCGGTAGCTTTCGCCAAAAAGTAAACGCTCAACAACGCATTAAAGACCTACGGACCGCCGGATTCAAAGACACCCGCCTTGAAAAATTTAACCGCGGCACCTTCGCCGTAGCCCTCGCCGGGCAAACAGATCGCTTCAGCTCCGCCGAACAGCTGGCCGCCAAAATCGTCGGGGCCGGATTTGAGGCTAAGGTTATGAGAAGACGTTAAGGTAGTCTGTTAGTCTGTTAGTTCGTTAGGGCTGCCGCAGCTGCCACTCATTTCGCTTCGCTCACTCGCTCAAGGTGAACAAGCAAAGCGCAGTTAGCGGTACTCGCGGCAGCCCTAAAAGACTAACAAACTAACAGTCTAAAAGGCTACCCCGCTTGCCACGCAAGCATTCCCCCTTCCAAATTACGAACATTGCTAAAGCCCGCCTGGCGCAGCAACTCCCCAGCCATAGCAGAACGCTTGCCGCTGCGGCAGTACACAATCAGTTCGTCGTCTTTGTGCAGAGCTAATTTATCGAAAGCGCCCATCAGCTCACCGAGTGGTACGTGAATACCACCGATGTTGAATTCCGAGCGCTCGTAGTCTTCGCGTACGTCGAGTAAGACGTAGTCTTTTTCACCTTCGACTTCGCGTTGTTTTACTTCCTGAATTGTTGCGTCCATAGTTGTTGGTATTTTTTTGCAAAAAAGTTAGATGCCTTCGGCTTTTAGACGAGCTGCGCTCTTTTAGACGCTACGCTTTTAAGGTGCCAAAGCTGTGCGGCAGCCTAAAAGCGAAGCGTCTAAAAGCAAAGCGTCCAAAAGCGTAGCGTCTAAAGGGGCACAGCCCGTCTAACAACGCCATCAGGCGTAAAATTGATTAACGTCGCACAACCTTATGTCGGCTCGCGGCAGTTCCGTCCGTCACTTCCAGTAGGTAAATTCCCGCAGGCAAGTGGCCCAGCTCGATGGTTTGGCGAACTTGGTCTGCGGCAAGCAGGGCGCCGGTAAGGGAGAACAGCCGGTAGTTCAGGCTACCCGTGGTAGTTGGGCGGGGCCGCAGGTACAAAGTTCCGTTCGTCGGGTTCGGGAATACATCGACCAGCGCGTCGGCCTCGGTGTATTCCGGGACGCTGGTGGGAAAGCCTTCAAAGCCTGAGAGCAACGGGCGGACCATAATCGCTCCCATCGTCGTTCCCGTGATGGGCATGAAGCCGTTGCCATTATTAAACCACTGTACGTTCTCCGGTGTGTTGTTGCGGTCGAAACCTACGCCAATGTTGCGATCGGCCCGCTGCTGCTCCCAGCCTACGTAAAAGGTTCCTACGGCTAGCGGCACGGCCTCGGGGAAAATGTAGGTCGTATACCCCTGCAGGCTGTCCCGGAAAAAGGTCTCCGCGAAACGGATGGGAAAATCGTACTCCGCCACCAGTTCGTCCGGTTGGCCCTCGCCGGTGTAAACCACCAGCTTAATTTCCTGGCTGCCCAAGGAACCAAGTACCCGGGGGATGCGGATGCGAATACCCTTGAGTTCGTCCGCGACAAAGGCCTCGTACTTCTGGAGGATGGTGGTGCCCTGGATACCTTCGATGATTACTTCGGCGGTGCCGTCGTCGTAGGCCATGTATTCATCGAAGCAGGTTATCTGAAGAACGGAATCGTTACCAATTAAAGCTCCGTTGGCAAAGTCATCGTCTTGATTACTAATCTGCATACCATGGAGCGTCACTATTTTAACAGGTTCGTTAGGATCCGCGACGTTCACTAGGTAATTATCTATACCGGTAACCCCATCCTCGTCGTCATCTATGTTACCCGTAAGCGTCTCAAGGGTAAAGGGAGCAATATCGTTACTGGAGGAGCTACCAGAAAAAAAGCTAGTAAAACCAGGACCAAACAGAGCACCTCCGGATAGTGTCTCATCTCTAAATATATTGAAAGCCCCCGATGAAATATTAAGGATGTCATTATTCAAGTTTCTGACGGTAGCACCGTACTCGCGCAGGAGCAGGCCTGGCCCGCCCGCACGGTAATGACGAAGGGGCATCGAAGTATAATCCTTGAGTAGATAGTTCGGCAGCTTGGTAAAGGCTAAATCCGGCACAATTAAGCCAGTCAACCTACTACTCAACTTCACATAGTCCAAATGCCACATATCTACCGCCCCCTGCTCGCTGCTCTTATTGGCAAAGCGAAACTGGAAACCGTTGTAGAGGTATTCGGCCGGGATGGTCAGGGAAACGGGCTCAAAGGGTAGGGGCTGATTGTTCGGAACCGTGTTGAATTCTCCCTCTTTTTTGTAGACGATATTCCAGTTACCAGCTACGTCGAGAAACTCGACGAGAAAGCTGTCCTGGGTTTCCGGCCGGTTACCAAAACCACGAGGCTGGAGGTAGAAAGTCAGGGTGGTACCATTCTGCCCTTGGGCATTGACCGGGGCGGAAGTGAGGTAATCCCGCACCACCGTTCGTGCGCCACCATTACCACCCTCGTAGGGCTGGCCAGTAACGTCAACACCGTCGAAAGTAGCCACACCGATGGAGGGCGGATCCTGCGCGAAGTTGCGGTTAATGAGCACGTCGTCATCTTGCCAGAGCCTTGGGTCGGGCCGTACGCCATCGTAGGCGAAATCGTCGAAGAAAGGTAGGTTCACCGGCACTACGTTGATACTGAAACCGGCGGTGTAGGTGTCGCACATACCAAAGTCGTTGCAGAGGGTGACGCAGACCTGGTCGACCCCATCCAGTCCGGCCGCGCGGTAGCGGAATTCGTTGCCGTCGCGTTGATCGGTCAGAAAAAAGAATTGTTGTCCGCGGCCATAGTAGTCGGTCCCGCAGCCCTCGATGGCCCTGCAGGTAGCACCGCCGGGTAAATTACCTGCAGGGACGGGCACATCCACGTCGCCGCGCGGAGCGACGGTGAAAGTTCCGAGTGAGATTTCCCGATCCGCTCTCCGGACAAGCACGAGGAAGGTCTTTTCATTGGAGCACATCCCCGTACTGTTGCAGACGGAAAGGCGAAGGGTATCCAAACCAAACTCTGCACCCGCGTCCGCGCCGTAAAAGAGAGAATCGTTGCTGACCAAAGCCGTTCCCGCAGATGCTTCGACACAACCGTCACACCTATACGTAAACGGTCCGCCGCCAAGACCAGCCGTGTCAAGCCCAGCGGCCAATTCCAACGTCTCTCCGGCGGCCAGTAACTCGAAGGCACTCAGGTCAAATTCTTCACAATCGGTCTTCGTCAGCTGCGAAACTGCCTTCCCTTTCGGCTGTGGCGTCAACACCTCATGCCCCGCCAACGGGCGAAAAACCTGGGCGGAGAGCGGTAAAAAGGCCAGCGAAAAAAAGAGGGAGAGTAGGGGTAATCTTACGTTCATGGTTGTTACTTGGTCTTTGAGAACGACTTATGGGGAGATTTAGCGTTTAGGGACGCCGTATAAATAACTTACTGGTTTCGCTTCGCGGCTACTACGTAGTTTGACCTGACGCTTTTGTTCTCACCGCTCTTGAAAAATTCTTTGCGTAGCCATAGCTACGGAAAGACTTTTTCCGTAGCTATGGCTGTGCAAAATAAGGCGGTCAAAGATCATGGTTTACTTGTTTCACGTTCCTTAGGGTTCCATTTCTAGCTGAGTTGGCGAGGGAGAGAGTCACTGAGTTACTCCCGCACGGGGCAGACCTTGACACGCTACCACACATGACGAACGGGACCTGCACCTCCAAGGTGAGCAGGCGCAGCGCCGCGAACGGTACTTGCGCCCTCACCAACTCAGTTACTCGCAACTGTCCGGCCGCTGTTGCGCCAAATAAACATCAAACCTAGACCCCACCGGAACCATCTTGCCTCCGGGAGGCTCGGTGCGCACCACGAAGGCTTCGCTGCGGTCACTCACGTCACCGTAGACTTCGCCGACCAGCAAGTCGGAGCCGTCGAGCAAGAATTCTGCCGTGCCGAAGCGTTTACACCTGATGTCGGGAACTTTCACCTCGCCAGTTTGGCGGATGGTGACGACGAACTCAAGCTCACTGCCCTGCGGCACTTTCACCCCGCTCTTAAGGTCAGCGTCGGTGATTTTCTGGTCGCCGTAGAAAAAGTGGAGGATCGTATTCTCCTCCTGCTTCGGGTCGTACACCTGTTCGCGAATCTTAGCGCGGACGTCGGCTATTTTTTCTAGGCGGTTCGTGTACTGGGTGTAGTCGTAATTACCAACGAGGCCGGGCAGCTTAATCAACGGTGCTTCATCACTCAGAACGGTGAGGTAAACAGAACGGTTTTTCTTTACGCCGGAGCCCGCCTTCGGGTGCTGCAGTACCACGAGGCCTGCTGAGCGGTTAGGGTCAAACGCGCCTTTCTCGAACTTAATGCTCAGGCCCAGGTCATCAGCGACTTCGGCTGCTTCGGCGCGGGGCATGTCCACAAAATTGGGGAGTGCTACGCTTTGTCCGTGCGAGGTGTAGAGACCGAGGCTGGCTTTGAGTACAAAAAAGCACAGCATAAAAAAGAACATCGCGGCCAGGGCATTTTTCCAGAAATAGCCAGAAGCCAGCATCCGGCCGAGGCTTTTCAGGGTACCAAGAGCACGGTCTTTGAAAGTAGGAATACTAGCGGTTGCGGCACCGTAGGCTGGCTGATTTTCTTCTGATTCTTGCGTGTGATCGTCCATGGGTTCAGCGTAAGATGAGGGCGCGGACGCCGGTGCAATGATGGGCTCTGAAGAAGCAGGGTCGGGGAAGTTCACCTCCTCCGGAACGGGCTCGTTCGTCACTTCGATAGCCGTAGTCACCGCCGCCATCACCGGAGGCGCTTCTACGGGTAGTGGGTCGGGGCCGACGGCGTAGCCGCGGTCGCGCCGGGCTTTACCGTAGGCCAGGATCTGGCCGATGAATTCCGCCGGCTGGTAGCCCGCGATGGCCGCCTGGTGGAAGATGGCCGTTGCTGGCGTCATGCCCGGGAGGCTATTGATTTCGATCGGGATGGTCTCAACTCTGCCGTCCTTATGTATACGGACGAAGGCGTCGATGCGGCAGTACCCCTCTACGCCGAGGGTACGGGCGGCAGTTTTCAGGTCACTTTTCACTTGTCCGGCAACGTAGTCGTAGCTATAATCGTCGGTACTCAGGCGGGCGGGAGTGAGGTTCTGCCCTTCGCCGGCGAGGAATTTTTCTTCGAGGCTGAGGACTTCTCCTCCGGCCAGGGTTTCACTTGGTTCAAACTGCTCGTAGCGCATCTTGCCGTCCACGCCGTAGTGGGTGAGCATCCCGCCGGTAACTTCCAGGAATTTCTCCGCGCCTTCCGCTGAAATAGCCGCTTCGAAGAGAATCGTTTGCTTGCCAACGGGCCACTCGTCTTTGGCCGAAAGCTTCATTTCGCGGCGGGAGTGCTTCTCATCGAGCGTACTTGGCCGGAAAGTGAGGTGGCAGTAGGCGTGGAGTTCGTTGCGCTGCTTGATAAGCTTTACGGCGGAGCTGCAACCGTCGTCGAGCGGTTTGGCGATGAGCGGGTAGCCGAAGAGGCTTTCTACTTTGTCGTAGAAAGCATACTCGTCGGCGATGAACTCATCGGCAGTGGCGAGCCACTGTTCGGTTACGGTAAGACCGGCCTCGTGGAGAGTGCGGAGGGTTTTAAATTTATCGATGGTAACCCCGCTACTGTCAATGCCAGAGCCATTGTAGTAGAGGTTGCGGGCTTCGAGGAAAGACTGCACCTGGCCGTCTTCGCCCGGCCGGCCGTGAAGGGCTATAAATACGCCGTCGGCGACCTCTGGCAGTTCGTTCCAGCTTAGTTTGCGGGCGTGGAAGACTACGTCCGGGTCGGCATAGCGCTTGGTTATGGTGGCGCAGGCCTGGCGAATGTTATTTATTACCGCGTGCTCCGCTGGCTTTAAGACTTTGTCGTGGATGTCGTCGGCGTTGTCTTTTAAGAGAAGGTTTATTGGTAGCTGGTAAAGGTCGTAAGCCCTCTCCCCAGAGGAGGGGACTGGAGGGAAGGGAGAAGTCAGAAAGACAGGAATAGGCCGGTAACTCTCGCTGGAGCTTAGTTTTTCATAAACATTCCGCCCAGACTCTACGGAGATATGCCGTTCGAAACTGGTGCCACCGAGGAGGACGGCGATGCGTTCTTTTTTGGCGGCTGATCCGCGCTTGGCGTCGAGGGCTTCGTCAAGAGCGGCACCGATCTCGTTGGCGACTTCCATGGCTTCTGCCTCCTCGCTTTGCATCCCGCGTTCGCGCAAAGATTGCCTAATGATGAAGGTAAGAAACTGGCTGGGGTTGAGGCCGATTTCCGCAGCCTGGTGGAAGAAGAAACTGCTCGGCATCATGCCCGAAGTGGTGTTCGGGTCGTTGAGAAAAATATCGCCTGTAGGCGTGTGAAAACCATCAATGCGGGCGTACACATGGAAGCCGAGCTCGCTGAAGAGCCGCTCACATTCGGCGCGGATGGCCTGAATGCGGTCGGTCGGCAGCTCGATCGGAGTGATCTTGCGGCTGCGGCCGGGCATGTACTTGCTGCGGTAATCGAAGAGGTCGCTGCTGGGCTTTACAATTTCCGTGGGTGGTAAGGCTACTACCTGGCCGTCCTCGGTGCGGACAACGATGGTAGAGAATTCTTTGCCGGTTATGAAGGCCTCTACTATTACACGCTGTTCGGACTGGTGGCCGGTAAAAACGAGTACGTTAATCTGTTGATCTGTTGGTTCGTTAGACTGCCGCTCGTTGGAGGCTGCTGCCTTTTCCAGGTAGGCGTGAAGATCGTCAGGTGTATATAAGGTTAGGAAGTGATCGCCTTGTTGAGCGTCCATGGGGAAAGCGACGCCGTCGCGAAGGTCGGAGAGCTGGCGGACGTATTCGAGGCGCTCGTATTCATCGCGAGCGGTGTACTCTCTGATGGGCAGGAGCTCGCGGAAGAAAGCAGCGTTGACGGCGCGTTCGAAGGACTCTATTCCCTCGGATTCTTCGATAATGGCCACGCCGATGGAGCTTCCCTGGCGGGCGGGGCGGATGACCATTGGCCAGCCGATCTCGCGTTCGCAGGTGGCGAAGTGTGTTTCTACCCGCTTGCCGTCGAAATCACCTTTTTCAATGACCAGCAGGGCCGGAGAGGCGAAGCCCTGGGCCTGCATTAGGTCTTTCTGGACCGCCTTGTCCATCCCTATTTCGCAGGCGCGGACGCCGGAGCCGGTGTAAGGGATACCTGCGTATTCGAGCTCGCGCTGCAGCTGTCCGTCTTCGCCGTATTCTCCGTGGAGGGCGAGAAAGGCGACCTGGATGAGCTCGGGCAGCTCGTGCCGGCGGATGCGGCGGCCAACCTTACGGCCCATAGCTTCGAGGCTCAGCTCGTCGAGCGGGCCGAGGCTTTCCTGGTAGACCTGGAAGCCGAAATCAGACTCCGGAGCCAGGTCGATGGGCGGGAAGAAATCACGGATGGTTCCCCGGTAGAGGTACTGCCAGTCGAGCAGGTACCACTTCCGGAAGCTGTCCACGAAGATGGGGACGGGTTCGAAGAGTTCCTTGTCGAGGTTGTCGTAGACGGTCCTACCGCCGGCGAAGGAGATTTCGCGCTCGCGGCTTGGGCCGCCGAAGAAGATTCCTACTTTGATGCGCATAGGTTGGTTTGCAGTACGGTGGCGAAGGTAGGGAGATTGGAGAGAATGAGGGTGGGGGATTAGAATTCGTGGGCAGCTGAATGATAAGCGGTAAGGGATTAGCGATAAGGGGTTAGCGATTTGGCTGCCGCATGTGGAGATTCTCGGTTCCCAATTCTTGATATTTGATTCTTGATTTTGCTACCGCATGGATCTGACGAGCTTAAAGCTCTACTTTAAATTTGCACAAAAGCGTTAATATTTAAACCCCACTTTAAATATTAACATTTTCGTGCAAATTTAAATCGAAGTGGCATCTTAGCACTAAACCTGATTATTTATGTTGGTTCCCCGTCGTTTGCCCGCACATATCCGGGACCTTACCAACTTTTTCCCAGCCATAAGCCTAACCGGTCCAAGGCAAGCGGGAAAAACTACGCTACTCAAGGAGATGTTTCCCGACTACAAGTACGTTTCACTCGAAAACCCGACGATTCGGTTGGCAGCAAAAAGTGATCCAGCATCTTTTCTTGCTGAGTACAACGACAAAGTTATATTCGATGAGGCACAAAGGTTCCCTGACCTCTTTTCGTACCTGCAAGGTATGATAGATGAGGACCGTAGGCCGGGTCGTTTCATACTCTCGGGCTCACAGAATTTTCTTTTGCGTAAGAACATAAGCCAATCGCTTGCGGGGCGTATCGGTATCGTAAAGCTCTTGCCATTGGATAACACTGAATTGAAGAATGCATCCATTTTAGCCGACACTTTTGAAGAGGCCATCCTTACGGGAAGCTATCCGGGATTAATAAACGAGGGATACCCCCGGGAAGCATTTTATTCCAGTTACGTTGCCAGTTATCTCGAGAGAGATGTAATAGAATTGGTATCGTCCGAAAATTTAGATTTGTTTCAGCGCTTCATTCAGGTTTGTGCTACTTACACCGGTCAGGCGATCAACCTTAGTAAGATATCTAATGACATAGGTGTTTCGGTGCCAACCGTTCGTTCATGGATAGGCATTTTGGAACAGAGTTACATTATATTCAGGTTGCAGCTCTTCTTTCGGAATATCGGTAAGCGGCTAGCGAAAACTTCTAAACTGTATTTCTTTGACACTGGTCTTGCTTGTCATTTACTCGGACTTCACGACATTGAAGAGGTAAAGAGTTATGACAAGCTCGAAGCCTTATTCGAGAATATGATGATTGCAGATGCACTGAAATCTTTCCATCATATGAGAGCCACTCCCAGGTTCTACTACTATCGGGATACTCATCAGCAAGAGGTGGACTTAGTGTACGAACGCGGCAACTTCGCCAGACTATGGGAGATGAAGATCTCCTGGAATTACAAGCCGCGCATGATCAAGACCATGGAAAGAGTTGCTGAATATTGGGACCGTCCTACGGAGACCAATCTAATCTATACCGGCGATGAAGAGCACCGTGTCAATAAATCGACAATGATAAACTGGCGCAACGTAGAGTGGAAGAAGTAAGTGCAAGCCCATTTGGCATAGACGGTACGAAATTGAAGGGAAAGAAGCTGAATGCGCCGCGAGGACAAGCTGTAAATCGGACAGCTACTAAATTGGCGTTCCTTACGCAACTCATACCAACACCATGAAATTACCTCCGGAACTCGCCCGGGAATTCGTCAGTCTTCACTCCGAAATCCTCCTCTTCGCCGGTCAGGAAGTCTCAACCCCTTGAGATTAAAACCCTTGCGGGGTTAAAGGGCGGATGCGAAATAAACACTCTCCAGCAACAACTTGCAACTACTACAACTTGTAGTAGTTACAAATAAATACATCCATGTTCCACAACCGAACTTCAGAGGTCTCTCAGCTAAACACCGCCCTTAGCCGTACCACCGCTCAGTTTGTAGTGCTTTATGGTCGTAGGCGATGCGGAAAAAGCACGCTGATCAGGCAGGTACTGGACGATGAGGGGTGTTACCACTTGGCGGTACAAGGGGAAGAAGCCTTGCAACGTCAATTGTTCAGCAAGACTATAGACCTTCGCTTCCCAGGCTTTTCCTTAGCCGAATACCGAAACTGGTCTGACTTCTTTCAGGCCATTGTGCAGCGGGGTGGAAAACGGTTTACCCTGGTGATTGACGAGTTTCCTTACCTGGCGAAAACAAGCCCTTCTCTGGCCAGCATACTTCAGCACTTACTTGAAGACCGGGCGAAACTCAATTTCCACCTGATCCTTTGCGGCTCTAGCCAGCAGATGATGGAAGATGCGGTACTCTCCGCCACGGCTCCTCTTTACGGTCGGGCAGACGAAATACTGAAGATCATTCCCCTTGCGGCAGGCTACCTGCAAGACCATTTACCTGATTCCTCGCCCAACGATCTGATCAGAGAATTTGCGGTATGGGGCGGAGTGCCGCGCTACTGGGAGCTGAGAAGCCGTTCCTCTTCCCTATCCGGCGCCGTTCAGGAGCTACTACTACGGCCTACCGGTTTGCTGAAAGAGGAACCCCGCCGGCTGCTGCTCGATGACGTTCGCTCGCTAATTCACCCCTTCAGCCTGCTTACCCTGATTGCAGGAGGCTGCAACCGCCTGTCGGAAATTGGAGGCCGGTTGCAGAAACCCGCAGCAGAGCTCTCCCGCCCGCTACGGCGGTTGATCGACCTGGGTTATGTCGTGAAGGAACAGCCGTACGGAGCTCCCCCGCGCTCCGGCAAGCAAACTTATTACCGGGTAGCCGACCCATTTATGCGTTTTTACCACCGCTTCATACTGCCCGACTTTAGCAGAATCGAAATGGGCAGAGGAGCGGAAGTATGGGAGGAGATTGAAGGTCAACTCGATCTTTTCGTGAGCCAAAGCTGGGAAGTACTGTGCGGCAAAGCGATAAGCTCCGGGATGGCGGGTAAAGATTTCACCGACTGTAAACGTTGGTGGGGTAAAACAAAAACCGGTCAGCGGGCGGAGATCGACCTGGTCGCCCGCAGCGCTGACGGTAAACGCCTGCTACTCGGAGAATGCAAATGGTCTGATTTGAAACAAACTAAAAAGCTGCACCAACGGCTTCGGGACCTGGCCCCTACCCTACCTTTTTACCAGGGAGAAGAAGTGTTGACGGTGGTGGCTGCTCGTTCCGGTGGGGACTTTGGCCCTGTGGAGGTGTTGGGGGTGCTTCGGTAGTTGCCTTGTTTCGTAATATTGGAGCTCCACATAAAAGTAGACAGTGACTTCGACTTGAATAGGTTGTTATCTTTAAACCATTCAAATCGATCCAATGTCGAAAATGAGAAAGAAATTCACCAAAGAAGAACGACTTGAAATCGTCAAGCAGAGCTTCGAACCCGACCGTCAGGTATCCGATCTGGCGGATCGCTACGGGATATCGGCTAATACATTATCCAGTTAGCGGCGCAAGTTCCGTGAGAAGCAGGGGCTGGTACCAAAGGACAAGGTATTAAAACCCTGAGTGACGAGGAGCGCAAGATTGCTCAGTTAGAAAAGCAATTACGCGAAGCTCTTCTGGAGCGCGACATCCTAAAAAAAGCCATCGGCATCTTCTCCAAGGGCGACGGGAAATTCACCAATTCACGAAGGATAATATCCCTGAATTTCCCGTTGAGAAGATGTCCCAGGTACTTGAGGTAAGCCGTAGTGGCTACTATAAATGGCTACGGCGTTGTGCCCAAGAGTCCGCTATGGAAGACCCTCTGGATGAACAGATCAAACACGAATTCATAAACAGTAAGCGTACTTATGGCAGCCCCCGTCTGATCATAGAGTTGGTAAAAAAAGGAATAGAGACTTCTGTTTCCACGGTTACTCGTAGAATGAAACGCCTCAACATCAACCCGGTACGCCATAAGCGGTATGTCCGCACCACCTGATTAAATGACAATGACCCAGTAGCTCCTAATTTACTGAAACGTAGTTTTGAGGCCGATCGCCCCGGTACCAAGTGGGTAAGCGATTTGACTTACTTTGAAGTCGATCATCGCTGGTATTACCTGACCGTTGTTCTTGACCTGGCTGACCGGGCGATAGTCGGTTGGGCCATCAGTGATGATATGAAGACTGAGCATACTACACTGGCTGCGCTGGCCAAAGCGGTAATGAATCGACGTCCGGCCCCATGCATGATCTTTCACTCTGATCTGGGTAGTCAGTATTCCAGGACAATGTTCCGTGACGAATTGGCTTTACTCGGTGCCGTTCAAAGTATGTCTGGACGAGAAGACTGCTGGGATAATGCGGTAGCCGAATCCTTCTTCAAAACGATCAAGACAGAATGCATCTATCGTTACCACTTTGAGACACCTCAGCGAGCTTAGGCCGTTATCTTTGAGTGCATTGAGGGTAGTACAACACAATCAAGATAAACTCATCACCCATGACAACCATAACCATTCCAGCCTCAGCCCTAAATCCAGGCTTTAGCGTTTACGTTTTAGAAATTGCTTGCAACAAAGAATATCGTTACTACGTGGGGATGACCGGAGATGGTCACTTCCCATCCGCCCGCAGTTCATTTTCCAGACTTGCTGGTCATTTTGATACGAACAAATCCTCAACTCAAGCTCAACTCAAAAAAGAGCTGGCAGCTAATTACCCATCTCCACTTCCCCCTGAATTGATCATTCGAAAACATCATTCAGCTATATTTGGGTTTGAGTGAATTGAGGGTGCAAACAACAAGAAAGGTGATCCAAATTATTTCAAAGCGAAAAAATACAAACCGCAGTACTCGGCTTATCTGGATAGAAGAAAGCAAGTACTCGACTTAGAAAATTACCTGATTTATCTATTCAGAGCGCGCTACGGGAAAGACTGCTTCAATAAGAAAGGTGAGAACAGAGTACCACCAAGTGAACCAGAGTTATTGAAGATCGCTGAAGAGTTTACTACTAAGTTCGATCTGGTTATTTCTTAGTTCTCTTATACTGAATTGAATATGCTATCAATGATTTTTGGATCAGGGCTAACGAATGCTAGTACTTCTCTAATTTTAGTGTTAAGTGCCATAGCTAGCTCACCTTCCAAGTCAAACGCAACAACCTCTTCCTTTGAGTAAGTAATCTTAATATCAATAGCCGGGCAAACATTCAAACTGTTGTACGGAGATTGATCAGTTTTTTCTACAAGTTTAGTACCCCCGCTCATAAATCCTTGTGCAAGAACCTCGTTGAGGTAAGTAGCGTAACTTGGACGCCTGATTTGTCTTATGCGGTTATTTGATTTCGTATGACCTTTCCAATACTGAAAGTAAGATTGCACCATTGTAGGCTTTGCGTACAACCAAAATTTATTCGTACTTGCTTTCGCCAAGTGCAAATCACCTGTAAGAGTAGCATTATTGGTGCTTACAATTGATTCCAACCGCTCCCAGGTAACGTTCTCGTTTAAATAAAAACTCTTAGCTTGACTTGTCGTAGAACCAAAGTTAAACGCCAACTCTAGCCCACTCCAATCTCCTGTACTTTCCGAGACCCCTTTTACGATTAATCCAACTTTTACAATCTCCCAAATCCCACATTTATTAAAATCAATCGTCCATCCCCAGTTTTTATCCCACTTAACTGATTCGGAATCAACAGCAATTTCTTCTAAAATTGATTTAGTCCTTCTCTCCGTAAGGTGAACAGTATTACACCAGTCAAAATTATCAAAAGGATTAAGTTCATCATAATGAGTATCAACAAAGACCATAAAATCTTCTATCACTAGTTTTTCAGAATGACCAGTATTATCTCTCTTAATGATTCCCTTAAATTCCCGAATGATGTCTTTCATTGGAATCGTCGTAACGCGCTCATGAAGATAAGCTTCGTCAGGCACGTCACCTTTCGCGGGGCTTAATTGCCAATCGCCAATATTCCTATTTGCCGGCTTCACCTCAATAAAAAATATAGCCTCCTTACCTACCGTAATCACTCCGTCGTACCTGGCGTTTTTTCCGGCTCTATCCATACGACCAAGCCTGGAAACATTAGAATCAGGTTTATGATCATCATTCGTAATCAGTACAGAAAAGTATTTGGCCGCATCATCAGGTAGCTTCCCTACCTGAGTATCAAATTCAATACCCAGCAAATTTAGGGCCCCACCTATCGGTGGTATCAAGTCTGCCAAGTCCTTGGTGAGCAGCCTGTAAAAAGCATCAAAAGCAACGGGACTTAAGCGAATAGTAACCAGCAGAGCCCGCGTCAGTCTATCCTCATGGGCTGCGCTCTTACTCACATATTGGTTGAAGGTATTCAGTCGTCCTTCTTCAAATTCATCTTTCATTTCTTCTCATTTTCAACCAAATACAAAATCATCTCCCGAACCTCAACCAGACACCCCTCAGCCAACCCCCGATCAACCTCCCCAACGTGCGCAGCCTCATTGCGGTAAGTAGAAACAAAAGCCGCCAACCTCTGAACAGACGACTTATCAAGCAGCGCAGATTCGTACCGCGACAAAACAAAAGCCCGCAACTCCTGCAGCAGCGCACTCTTTTTCAAGGTACTCCCGGTAGGCTTGTAAATCTTGCCCAACAACCACTGCATCGTACCCAAGGTGTACTTATGCTCATTACGCAGCAGACCGGTATAAAGGGCTTTGAGCGCACCGGGGTCTACCGCCAGTTGTTCCTTTAGCCAAGCCTCCCGGCTACCATCATCAAGCACCCAGCGCCGTTGAAACTCATCGTTGAAAGCCACAAAAACCTTCTCCAACAACTCATTCTCCAACCCACTAGCATAACTAGTAACAAACGGCTTATAGCTACCAGTAATCCCACGCTCCAGCGTAGGCCAAAGGTCTTCCCCACTACACAAAAACCGCAGCGTCTTCGGGTGCAGCTGCTCCGTGCCACCCGGCAACCACGCCTCCACCTGTTCTTTCATGATGGCCACGACCTTCTCCCCGTCGATCACCTCGTAGGGTACACCAACCGTGCCGTCCGCATTTTTACGCGTCTCGGCTTCGTGGATCTCGTGGTTGAGCAGCAGCAAACGCTTCAGCACCTCCCGCCGCGCCTCCGGGTGGATGGTGTAGCGGACGCGGTCGTTCTCCGGCAAATAATCCACCTCGTAAAAGTCGTGCCGCAGCCGCAGGGCCGGGCCCCAGCGGCGGGTTTTTACGTGCCACCCGTAGGCGGACAGCACCGCCTCGTCCATCGCTTTGTGCAAGCGCCGCAGCTCCACGATCCGGTCGATGGCTTCGCCCAGGGGGATCGTGCCTTCGGTCTTTTGGAGGTGGTTCCAGAGGTTGTAGGTCTCCTTGCTTTTGGCTTTTAACTCCTTTGGCTTTAGTTGTAGGTCTTCATCCTCGAAGTGCTCTTCGTAGGTGGTGGCTAGGTTGGCGTTGTGGAATTGGTTGTAAATATCAGTCAGACCTAAATTTAAAACCAAGCACATATTAGAACGTCCGAATTGAAATTTTTCAAACCCTTCTACAGAGTCAATTGGAAATGGAAAAGTTTCAAAAGCTTTAGAAACACTGTATCGTAAAGTTGAAGATCCCATTTTCGATGAACGCTTCCATGCCCATTCAACGTGAAAGGAACTAGAGAGTGTACTAAGCTTAGAACTCTGCGAAATTGCAAAAACGATTATTGATTCAGAAGCAACTACATTTTGCTCCATCATTGAGAAGAACATTGTCTTTGCATACCTTCCCGATACCGGTATTCTTTGAAGATTGCTAATGGTCGAGTATAATGCGGTTCTAGGCTTCTCAAACTGCCACCATTTTTCTGCCACAGCTTTTGATAATGCATATTCCCCAACAACATCATCACCATTTTTATCTTTATTCCAGCGTTGCCGTTCATCTTTCACTTTCGTACTTATGATTTCATAAACGTCTGTATAGTCTTGTGCTACTGATCCTACATATTCAGGATCCGCAACATGTACCGATTTACCCTGAGTAACTCTACTTCTTAGTTCTGTTCTCTCTTCGAGTGAGATATCCTCCCATTCCTCATCGGTATATCTTGCCTCAGGCCAGTTAAAGAAATTCGCGACCCATCTACTTGGTTTCTGATCAGGCTCATTATTAAGGTCATTACTATTTAAATAAGGAAATATTACTTTAGAGTATTTGGGGTCTTTAGAAATTAGCTCAGCGGCTTCATCGCTCTTAATGATAAATCCTTTACCGTTAACAAAGCTTCCTACAAATGCTAAATTTTTATTATCAAGAATAACATGTGGATCTCCAATGAACTCTTGGTCGTCAAGATGTGTCGTTATCTGATCGACTTTTTTACCGTCCAAGTAGAATTCTCCACTCCAATTACAATTACAAATAGTCACCAATGCTACTTGAACAGCAGCCTTACCTGGCCAGCGCATTGATCTTACTGCGTGATTTATTACGCCTCCATCATTCCTGATCACATCTAATCCGCCCTCCCGAGTCTCACCCTGCGCTATAGTGTTCGTCGATATTAGTGATTGAAACCCATGTTGATTCAGTATCTTAAATATCCTACGAAAAAAGTATGCAACAAGATCCGTTGGTCCTTTCGCAGGCTGATAAGTAGTATGTAAAAACCCCAAATACTTTCTTCCCGCAAAAGTGGATATCTTCTGCCCACCCAAAAAAGGAGGATTACCCAAAACACAATCAAATCCCCCACCCTCACCGCCGTTGGCAGCAGCGGAGCTAAAAACCTCCGGAAAAGCCAAAAACCAATGAAAAAACTTACGCTCCACCGCTTCCCCCCTGGCAACAGCCTCCGCCCGCGAGTGCTTAAACCGCCCGTGCATAAAATCGAAGTACTGCTCATCGGTAACGACCCTATCCAGCTCCGTTTTCGGGACGAAGAACTGCGCCACCTGTAAATCTGCCAAACCCTGGATGAAGTAGGCATCCGGATTGTTCACGGCCTGGTAGTAAGCTTTTTGCTTCGCCTCAATCTCCGCTAC
>Ga0306864_1000023_pt1 | contig 65744 bp, 39 predicted proteins | sample AntRauTorckE5430_FD_190448 | JGI IMG/M metagenome (GOLD analysis project Ga0306864, IMG submission 190448) | Saline lake microbial communities from Rauer Islands, Antarctica - Metagenome Torckler E5 #430 (v2) (version 2) | ecosystem: Environmental > Aquatic > Non-marine Saline and Alkaline >...
TCTCTAATGCGATTGCCCTGGAGCAAGCCTCGGCCAGGCTCTTATAGTTCGAACGTATATCTTACCTTTGCGCGCTATGAAAGTTTCACTTAATTGGCTGCGCCAATACCTGGATATAAACATCGGCCCCGAAGAAATCGGCCAAGTGCTCACCGGCACCGGCCTGGAGGTAGAAGGTATGGAAAAAGTAGAATCCATCCCCGGCGGATTAGCTGGAATGGTGGTAGGCTACGTACTTGAGTGTAGTAAGCACCCGGGCGCAGACCGCCTCAACCTCACCAGCGTCGATCTCGGAACGGGAGAACCCGTGTCCATTGTCTGCGGAGCGCCCAACGTGGCGGCCGGCCAGCACGTGATCGTCGCAACCGTTGGTGCTATGCTGTATCCGATGAGCGGCGAACCGTTTAAGATAAAGAAAGGCAAGATCCGTGGCGAAGTGTCCATGGGTATGCTTTGTGCGGAAGATGAACTCGGCCTCGGTGAGAGCCACGACGGCATCATCGTGCTCGATAAAGAATACAAGCCGGGAACTCCAGCCGCTAAAGTATTCGAACTCGAAGAAGACTACGTTTACGAGATTGGCCTTACGCCTAACCGTTCTGATGCGACGAACCACCTCGGTGTTGCCTTCGATCTCGCGGCGGCGCTCAACGTCAGCCATGGTGCAAAGGTCGCGGTGCAAAAGCCGGACGTTTCCGCCTTCAAAGCTGGTTTCGGAAAGCCCGTGAAGGTGACCGTTCAGGATGTAACTCAGGCACCGCGCTACGCCGGCCTCACGATTGAAAACCTCACCGTTGCACCCAGCCCCGAGTGGTTGCGCACCCGGTTGCAAGCCATCGGCGTTCGCCCGATCAATAACATTGTGGATGTTACCAATTTCGTACTGCACGAACTCGGCCAACCGCTGCACGCCTTCGACCTCGATAAAGTTGGAGGTGGAGAGATCATCGTGGAAAAACTTCCACAAGGGACTAAGTTCCTCAGCCTCGACGAGATGGCGCGTGAGCTATCTGACGACGACCTGGTGATCTGCGACGCCTACCACAAGCCGATGTGTATCGCTGGGGTTTTCGGTGGCTTCGACAGTGGCGTTTCTGATGGTACAACTAAGATATTCCTGGAGGCGGCCCATTTTGAGGCTGGCACTACCCGCCGCAGTAGCATGCGCCATACGTTGCGCACCGATGCCGCCCGAGTGTTCGAGAAAGGCAGTGACCCCAACGTTACGGTTTTCGCCCTCAAGCGGGCAGCACTATTGTTAGAAGAGCTTGCCGGTGGTAAGGTTACCAGCGAGCTACTCGACCTTTACCCCAACCCGATTAAGCCACTGGAGGTCCGCGTGCGTGATCAGCGGGTCGTTGATGTGATCGGTGCTGATTTGGCGCGGCCGCAGGTGCAGCGTATCCTTGAAAGCATGGGAATGAAAATCGTTGCTTCGGACGACGAGGGGTTCACCGTCGCCGTACCGACCAACAAAAGCGAGGTGCTCCGCGAAATCGACGTCATCGAGGAAATCCTTCGCATCTATGGCTTCGACAATGTTCCGATCCCCCAGATGATCACCACCGCGATGATCGTTGCGCCACAGCCCGACCCCAACTACATCCGTGAGCTCATTGGTGACCTCCTGGCCGCCAACGGATTTTACGAAATGATGGCCCTCAGCCTCGACGAAAGCCGCTTCTACGGCGAAGTAGAGGAGGGCCAGCAACTCGATGGCCTAGTCTACATCAACAATACCTCTAACGTCCACCTCGACGTAATGCGCCCCGGTATGCTCCAAAGTGCGCTCGGTACGGTAGCCCACAACCTGAACCGCCAGCAGAACGACCTACGCTTGTTCGAATTCGGCCGGTCTTATCACCTAAAAGGAGAGAAGTACACCGAAGTCAACCACCTCACCCTAACCCTCACCGGCCGTCGCCAACCTGAATCCTGGCACCCAGAACCGAAGGGTAAGAACCAAGCCGGTTTCTACACCATCAAAGCAGCCGTAGAATTAGTCTTCCAGCGCCTTGGTATTGATAACTACCGTACCTCCGAAGCTCCGGCCAACGAATTCAACTACGGTATCCAGTACCATAAGGGGCCGATGGTGCTGGCGAACTTTGGTGCCGTCCTCCCACTGCACCTGCGTGCGCGCCAAATAAAAACCGACGTTTTCTACGCCGACATCAACTGGGACAACGTACTCAAGGTACTGCCCAAAAAGTCAGTTCAGGTCAAAAACCCAAGCAAGTTCCCAAGCCTGCGTCGTGACCTAGCGCTCATCCTGGACAAGAAAGTAAGCTTTGCCGATGTGGAACGCCTTGCTCGCAAAGCCGAGAAAAACCTCCTTACCGAGGTCAACCTCTTCGACGTTTACGAGAACGAAGACCAACTCGGCGCCGGCAAGAAAAGCTACGCCGTCAGCTTCCAACTCGAATCCGACGGACAGACCCTCAACGATAAACAGGTGGACAAAGTGATGAAATCAATCGAAGGCTCCCTGACCAAACAACTTGGTGCCGAAGTACGCCGTTAATGTCTGAACTACGAGATTAAAACCTCCCGGAGTATCTTGTGCCTGACACCTAAGGAAAGGGCTTGTCCCTATCCGTTCATCCTAGCTGCAAGATTGTCACCCCGCGATGTATCTTGTGCTTATGTATTTTAAGGGAAGGGCTTGCCCCTCCCCACCTCACCCAACTTGCAAATGCAACCTCTAGCAATACTAGACGGCTTAGAAATAAAACTCCGGCAACTGAACGCCACTGCGGACCGCCAACGGGCGGACCACGAGCGTGTAGTAGCCGAAAATCAACAACTCAAGCAAGCACTCGACCGCCAGACCGGCGTCGTGAGCTCGCTGAAGGATAAACTTGAACGCCGCCAGCCCGAAAACGCTAAACCAACTGAAGACGGAACCACGGATGCACCAAGTAGTGACCCCGCCGACCTCAGTAAAGAACAGCGCGAAACCATCGATTTCTGTCTAAAGGAGGTCGACCGGTGCCTGGACTGGCTGCAACGGAACTAACTCAATGGCAACATTCTCATCGGATACAAACTCCATCCTCGTGGTCGTCGCCGGCCGCCCTTATCCGCTTCGCGTTGAAGCACGGGAAGAGGAAGACGTGCGTGCGCTCGTAAAAGAAATCAATGAACGTTTCAATGATTTTCAAATCCGCTATGCCGATAAGGATACCCAGGATTGCCTCGTGATGACCCTTCTTACTTATGCGGACGAACTTCGCAGTGCCCCTAATACGACGGATATAAGTCTGGAAGGAGAACTGGCGCACCGGCTTAAAGCACTGGATGTGCTTGTGGAAGGAATGCTCTAAAGGGATTCTCGATTAGTGATTTAGAGCACGTTGCTTACTTATCCTCAACTGTTGATTTTTTGAGTTGTTTTTATACTATTATGCAACAGGACATTCGATCATCTCGACTCCGATCGATGAACGGGTGGCTGTCAATGGACCGCCGCGCTCAGCGCGACGGTTAGCCCAGAGTCCAATCGTTCACCGAGCGGAGCCGAGGTGCCTTTGCCTAGTAGTATATTTTTACATCACTCAATTCAATCATCAAAACAAATGGAATTCATATACGCCATCGCCGCTTTGATATTAGGTATTATTGGCACCTATATGGTCGTCGGCGGCAAGCAAAAGCAAGCCAACGCCATCCAGGAAGAGTCGCATATGCGCGAAGCTGAAAAGGTCATTACAGATGCAAAGCTTGAGGCTGAAAAGACCGTCTCCGAAGCGAAGCTGAAAGCCGAAAAGTCTTTCTCTGAATTTAAGGACAAGCAGGAAGCCTTCAAAAAAGAAAAGATCAAGGAGAGCCGGGATAAATTCCAGCGCTTCAAGGATGAATTCAAACAAGAGAAGGAAGAGGAGCTGGTGGAGCTGAAGGCCAAGCGCGAAGCCCTCCGTGAAGAAGCTACTTCCATGAAGGAAGAACGCTCCGGCTTCAACTCCGAACGTGCTGAAATATCCAAAGAGCAGAAGGCCCTCGTCCAGGACGAGCAAAAACTGAACGAACGTACCAAGGTACTCGATCAGGAAATCGCCCTTGCCAAGGATAAGCAGAAAGAACTGGACTCCCAGCACGACCGTTTCAGCAAAGAGCTAGAGCAGATCGCCGGTCTCAGCCAGGCCCAGGCGAAAGAACGCCTCCTCGAAGATGTACGCAATAAAACGGCCAACGAGGCCCTCAACCTCAAGCGCGAACTCTTAGAAGAAGCCAAAGAGGACGCCGCCAAAGACGCCCGCAAAGTGGTCATCAACACCATTCAGCGAATGTGCGCCGAGATGACGATCGAAAATACCGTCTCCGTCTTCGCCCTCGACGACGATAAGGTCAAAGGCCAGATCATTGGCCGCGAAGGACGCAACATCCGCGCCATCGAAGCCGCTACCGGTGCCGAACTGGTCGTAGACGATACGCCGGAGACCATCATCATCTCCAGCTTCGACCCCATCCGCCGTGAGATCGCCCGCCTCTCCCTGAAGCGCCTCGTTACCGACGGCCGCATCCACCCCGCCCGCGTAGAGGAAGTGGTGAACAAGACCAAAAAAGAACTCAACCAGCAGATCATGGAAATCGGCAAGAAGACCGTCGTCGAACTCGACATCCACGGTTTGCCGAATGACCTGATCCGCTACGTCGGCCGGATGCGTTTCCGCTCCAGCTACGGCCAGAACCTACTGAAGCACTCCGTCGAAACCGCCCACCTCTGCGCCACCATGGCTGCCGAAATGGGCCTCAATAAAAAGCAGGTCAAGATGGCCAAGCGCGCCGGACTGCTTCACGACATCGGTAAGGTTGCCGAGGAGGACAGCGAACTGAGCCACGCCCTCTTCGGGATGGAGCTCGCCGAAAAGCTGAAAGAGCACCCCATCGTGATCAACGCCATCGGTGCCCACCACGATGAGATCGAGATGAACAATATCATCTCCCCGATCGTCCAGGCCTGTGATGCCATCAGCGGCGCCCGCCCCGGTGCCCGCCGTGAAGTGCTCGACGGTTACATCAACCGGATTAAGGAACTGGAGGAGATTGCTAAGAAGAACCCGGGCGTTGAGTCCGCCTACGCCATGCAGGCCGGTCGCGAACTTCGCATCATCGTGGAGGCCGACAAGGTTTCCGACCAGCACGCCGATGAGCTGAGCTTTAAGATCAGCCAGGAGATTCAGGAATCTATGCAGTATCCCGGCCAGATCAAGGTGATGGTTATTCGGGAGAAGCGGGCGGTTACGTTTGCGCGGTAATTGTTCTTCAGCCTTTAGGCTGAAAAGGGGCCGTCGACAGGTTTGTCGGCGGCCCTTTTTACGTTTTGGAATGGTCTCTGCTCAGGTAAAGGCCTTCTAGGCCGAGCTCCTACGTTACGGAGCAACAAAATACAGGGCACTTAGTCGCTCCGCGAAAGAAGCTACCCCAATACGCAACGAAGTTGACGTCTCTTCTTACCCGTGACCTACTCGGCCTAGAAGGCCTCGACCGGGATAATAACCTTACCCGGGGCAAAAGAAAACGGACGCCCTCCGTAAGGAAAGCGTCCGTAAATGAAAAGAGTAAAGCCAGCGGCTTACTTTTCCTCTAGAATCTTGGCGGTTTCGCTGTAGTCCTGACCGTCTTTCTTTGCCAGTTCGATGGCGGCGGTGGCCGTTTCCTTAGCCATCTTCTTGTCGCCGGTCTTATCGTAGAGCCACGCGAGCGTATCCATGTTGGCGTAGCCGGGGTCCATTTCGACGGACTTCTTGGCCCAGGCGAGGGCTTGCTTGAGGTGGGCCTCGTTGTCGCTGGACTCAAAGATCGTCCAAGCAACGGAGTTGAGTTCCATAGGGCTGTCGCTACCGTAGGTTCCGTAGTACTTTACGGCTGCGGGTACGTAGGCGTCATTGTCTTGCATCTGCTCGGCGCGAAGCATGGTGTAGTGGTCGATAAGGCGTTGGGTCATGCCACCACCGTACTGTTTGTAGGTGTTGGCAATGTCGGCTACTTCGGGAAGTTTACGCTCACCACTTTCTTTCATGTAGTGGCCGATGATGGCTTGCTGCATGGTCATGACGAAGCTGCTGGCACCCGCGATTTCCATGACTTTATCGGAGTTCGCCATGAGGTACTGCATACGCTTACCTCCGAGTTTTCCGGGGTTAGCGATGAGGAGCTCCATAGTTTCGGTGGCAGACCAGTCTTCCTGCATGTCGAGGTATTCACCGGATACCTTACCTGCTTTTTCCTGTTCGTAAACGCCGGTGAGTACCTGGCTATATTCAGCAAGGAACTCAGCGCTGCGGTCGCCGCCGTCGTAGCGCTTATTCATGGTACCGAGGCTGCTGTCGCCGATGGCTACGTCGGCCAGGGCGAGGAATTCTTCCTGCGGGATGTAGCCAATTCCTTTGTGTACGATATCGCCGTTACCGTCTACGAAAAGGTACGTAGGGTAAGCCATTACGCTGTAGCGCTTGGCGAGGCCGGGGCCTTCACCCTTTTCCATATCGAACTTGGCGTTGATGAAGCGCTCGTTGTATACCTCGCCTACTTTCGCGTCGGGGAATACTTTTGCGGCCATTGTTTTGCAGGGGCCACACCAGGTAGTGTAGGCATCGATGAAAATGACTTTATTTTCTTTTTTGGCCATGACGAGAAGTTCGTCGAAAGGCATTTCAACAAAGGTCATGCCATCGGTAGCTTCAGCACTAATGGTTTGAGCTTTCTCAACCATCAGTGGCCTGTCCTGGGCGAAGATGCTCAGCGAGAAAAGACAGAGTAGTAATAAGAGGGAATTCTTCATAGTTAACCGGTTGATTTGGTTTAGAATGCTGAAAATAAGTATTTTTCAACTTTGAAGCTAGAACGAAGTGAACTTTACGATAGTTTTACGACAGCTGTAGTACTTTGCGTCCAGCGATTGTTGAGGTAATGAAGAGGAGGCGCGGCCGCAGGTGCAATGACTGTTTCAAGGCGTCGTTCGGAACCGAAGTAGTTTCCTATGGATAGAAATCTACCGTTGATCCCCGGCTAGTTCAACCCGCTTTGTACCTGCGGCCGCGCCAGATTATTTACCCGCGAGGTACTTACCAAACTGGTTCATCACGAAGGCGTGAGCCCGCGCCTGGGTCTGGGTATAAATGTACCAGGGTAAGGATGGTGCGTACTCATGAACGGCGGAAATGACATACTCTCCATTGAGCACCCTCCGGAATTCAAGCCAGCCGTAATCCTCGCGTTTCACCAGGTTACCGCCGTTGATGTAAAAGAGCTGCCGGTCTTCGTCGCTACGGCCGGGGATGAATTCGAGCTGCAGTAAGCCTACGCCAAGAAAACTAAATACCGATACGTTGTCTTCGCTCTTAACGTTGATAAGGGTATGAAAAAATGCCGGTAGCCACCGTTGATAAGTGCGAGCGACGTAGGTGGCGGTATGTCCACCCGGATTCGGTAGCCGCTGCACGCTACGAACGGTATTTTTTTCTTTCTGTACCCTAGTTTCTCGTTTTGGAAGTGGAGAGAGTTGGTCTTTTCCGAACAAGGCTCGTCGGGCAGCGTCCTGGAAATCCGTCCGCTCGGGGAAGGCGTCAAGCAATTCGTTAGGCTGGCAGACCAGGTCGTGTTTTAGGCTTTCGATCAGAGGAGAGACCAGGGCCTGGCTTGTGTCAGTAAACAAGGCCACCCACATTTTTGAGAGACCGGGACTAAAAATTTTCACGGGCCGGACGATGCGTTTTTTACCAAGCAGATCGGCCACCGTCTGGATCATCGACATGTAGTTCGTCGGCCCCGGCCCGCCGATGTCGAAAGTACGGCCGAAAAAGTCTTTCCGCCCGAGGGCGTATTTCATCATCTTCAAAGCGTCGTCGAGTTCCACTGGCTGGGTAGCCGACTGACACCAGGATGGGCAAATCAGGGCGGGAAGCCGTTCCACCAATTTACGGATGATCGTGAAGGAGGAGCCACCTGCCCCCACAATGATACCCGCCCGCAGGGTAGTGACCGGAACACCAGCCTCGCCCAATGTTTGTTCCACTTCCCAGCGGCTGCGGAGGTGACGGCTCAGTTCGTCTACCGAATCGTACTCGGGTAAAAGGCCGCCCATGAACAAGATCTGCTTCAGTCCGTTCGCTTTGGCTGCCCGTCCAAAATTATCGGCGAGCAAGAGGTCTGTGTCCTCGAAGTCTCCCTGGTGCAGGCGGGTGGTGGGTTGCATGGAGTGCACCAAGTAGATGGCATAGTCCGCACCGGCGAGGGCTGCTTCGGTACTAGTGAGCGAGTAGAGCTCTACCTGTCGCCATTCCGCTTTGTCGTATCCAGGCTCGGGCAGCATCCGTCCACGGCTCAGGGCAATGATGTTATACTCCTGGTGGAAGCGTTCGATAAACCAGCGGCCGATGAAGCCGGTGGCTCCTGCAATTACTATGGTGGGACGGAACATACAAGTGGAAGCGGGTGGGAGCGGATATTGTTCAGCGAAGTGCTTTAGAGCTTAGCGTATTTATTCGTGCAACTTTCTCTTACCCCTAACTTTAGGATACGCTCAACAACCACGGCCACATCCTCAGAATTGAACCAGAGAAAGTACTGAAATAGAAGCCTTTTATTACCATTAATACTTACAGCGCCCTGCCGATCAATATTCAGTTATGTCGGTCCAATTGAAAATAGCTACCTTAGCGTTGTGTTAAAATAGGTACTTCGTTCCCTTATTATTTATAATCCCGAATCAATGAACATACCAGTCTCACTTTGGCGTACGCTAGGGGCAGTATCCCTTGTGCTGATGCTTCTGCCGCTCGCCAGCCAGAACGCAGAATTTTTTGTTGAAGACCTCACTTCCGAAACCGGGGGGCAAATTTCTGTAAACGTACGTGCTAACGGCATGTCTGATCTCGTCGGCATCCAGTTTTCCCTTAGTTGGGACACTGAAATACTTGAGTACCGTGGCGTCAGTAATATCATCCTTGATGGTGCAGTAGAAGAGAACTTTAACCAGACCCAAATCGATAGCGGACGCATAGGTTACCTCGAAGTAGACTCCGACCTTAATGGCTTTGACCTTGAAGACAGCGTGCTGCTGTTCTCTCTCGACTTTATGCCAAAGAACAATAACTCGGCTACCACGGCTATTACTTTTACCCAAGCACCGCTGAAGTTTAGTGGTATGGACGTGATGAATAACCGCATTGATACGATCACAACTGACGGAACCATTGTACTTGAGGGCACGAGTTCTCTCCGCGCTTTTGCCGGAGACCCGCGCTTTTCCGTTTCGCCAAATCCGTTTACGCATTTTGTCAGGATGAAGACGAGCCTGAACTACGGAGGTCCGGCTGTTCTGGAAATTTTGGACCTCTCCGGCCAGCTGATCAGCAGCCGTACGATAAATCTCTCTGCGGGCAACAACGTCACGGAACTACAAGCCCAAGACTTTCCCGGTGAAGGCGCCTACATTATCCGCCTGATTACCGACCGCGAGCAACTGCACCGCAAATTGATACTGCATACTACCGACTAAACGTACCCGCAAGCTTTAGTCTTTCCGTCGACGAAGCCAGCCGCTTTATATATTAATCCCGAAACTGATAATTTAGATGAGAAATTTTTACAACCTGCTGCTAAGTGGTCTGCTCCTGTGCCTTACGGCCAGCCTAAACGGACAAACCCTTGGTATTGGACTTACGGACGTTGATGGCGAAGTTGACGAAACCGTCTGTATTAATATCGTCGGCGAGAATTTTGCGGGTATTTCTGGTATGCAATTCAGCATAACGTTTGATACCCTCGTACTCGAGTTTGTCTCCGCCATGGGCAACATCAACGGAAACAATGTTACCCTAATCAATCGGGATAACGCACCCCACGTAATTCGGGTGGTTTATGCTCCTTTTAGCTCTACCGGATATACTGATCCAGGCCCTTTCGTGATCGGCCAGGTATGCTTCCGCATCCTGCAAAAAGTGGAAACCGATGTCGTGATCGGCAGCGTCCCGACGCCGCTGGAATTTACCGACGATATGGGTAACATTTTCGAGAATGAGGCCGATGTTAACATTACTAATGGTGTCATCAATGGCGGTGTAGTAAACATGGTGACCTGTACGGATGGTATTCAAAACGGCCAAGAAACCGGCGTTGATTGCGGTGGGCCTGATTGCCCTGCCTGTCCAACCTGTAACGATGGTATCAGAAACGGCAACGAAACCGGCATTGATTGCGGTGGCTCGTGCCCTGCTTGTCCCTCGACCTGTACGGATGGCATCCGGAACGGTAACGAAACCGGCATTGACTGTGGTGGCTCCTGTCCTGACAGCTGCCCTACGACCTGTACGGATGGCATCCAAAACGGGAATGAAACTAGCGTTGACTGTGGTGGTCCTGATTGCCTCCCTTGCCCTACCTGTGACGACCGCATCCAGAACGGTAACGAAACCGGCGTTGACTGCGGTGGTCCTGACTGTGATACTTGTGTAACGGCACCGACCTGTAATGACGACATCCAGAACGGTAACGAAACCGGCGTTGACTGCGGTGGTCCTGACTGCCAGGCCTGCGTCACCAACGACGTGTGCGGCACTGGCTCAAACTCTTTCAACCTCTGCGTGAGCGATGCATGTAATATCCCCGTCAACGGCAATTTTTGCGTTGATGTAACGGTAAGCATGTTCACCAACGTCACCGGTCTTCAGTTTATCCTGAGCTACCCGGCGGCCAGTCTTGATTTCGTAAGTTTTACTTCTCCCGCACTAGGCGCGCCATTTCAACTTAATGAATTTGCCGACGGTAACCTGCGCGCGATTTACGTAGATGGTGACCAGAGCGGAGAAAGCCTTGACGACGGTGCCGTTATCACAACGATTTGCTTTACCAATGAAATCACGGGGACTACCAATATTGAAGTAGCCTCCGTTCAGGTAGGTGACACCGATGGAATGGTTCCAGGAGCGATTGGTAACGACGGTTCGGTCAACGGCTCCGGATGTAATGGTAACATGACCACTTGCATAGATGGTATCCAGAACGGTAACGAAACCGGCGTTGACTGCGGCGGCCCTGACTGCCAACCTTGTGTGGCTGAGGAGTGTGGCGCAGGTTCCAGCCAATTCAACCTTTGTGTTGAAGACGCTTGTGATATTGCGGTCAATGGAAATGTGTGTATCGACTTAACGGTAAGTAACTTCACCAACATCACCGGTCTTCAGTTCCGGCTAGGGTACCCCGCTGCTAACCTTGACTTTACCAGCTTTACTTCTCCGTCGGCGCTCGGCTCGGAACTGCAGGTGAATCAAAGCGCAGATGGCGATGTCCGAGCGATTTACGTAGACAGTGATCAGAGCGGAGAAAGCCTTGATGATGGCACCGTTATCGCAACGATTTGCTTTACCAACGAAACCGCAGGAACTACAGTAATTGAGGTGGTCTCTCTTCAGGTTGGCAACACTGGAGGTATGATCGTAGGCCCGATTGGTAACGACGGTACGGTGAACGCTGCCGGTTGTAGCGGCAGCGCGCCGACTTGTACGGATCGCATCCAGAATGGCCAGGAAACCGGCGTCGACTGTGGTGGCCCTGACTGCCAACCTTGTGTGGCTGAGGAGTGTGGTGCAGGTTCCAGCCAATTCAACCTTTGTGTTGAAGACGCCTGTGATATTGCGGTCAACGGGAATGTGTGTCTCGACTTAACGGTGAGTAACTTCACCAACATCACCGGTCTTCAGTTCCGACTTGCGTACCCCGCAGCGAATCTGGAGTTTACCGGCTTTACTTCTCCGTCGGCGCTCGGCTCGGAACTGCAGGTAAATCAAAACGCAGATGGCGATATCCGGGCGATTTACATAGACAGTGATCAGAGCGGAGAAAGCCTTGATGATGGCACTGTCATCGCGACGATTTGCTTTACCAACGAAACTACGGGAGCTACAGTAATTGATGTGGCTTCTCTTCAGGTCGGCAATACTGGAGGTATGGTGGTAGAGCCAATAAGTAACGACGGCTCCGTTAACCCTACTGACTGTAATGGTAGTGTGCCAACTTGTATTGACGGTATCAGAAACGGTAACGAAGCCGGCGTCGACTGCGGAGGCCCAGATTGTGCCCCCTGTGATAGTACCGCTACATGCAGTATGGATTCTGACGCATTCACCATCTGTGTCGGAGAAGCCTGCAATATTGCCCAGAATGAACAGGCCTGTGTTGACCTGTTTGCGGGTAACTTTACCGACATCGTCGGCTTCCAGATGGATATCTTCTACCCCGGCGCTAATCTGGAATTTCAAAGCTTAACTTCTACCGTCCTTGGATCTGAAATTCAGGGTAATGACTTCTCTGACGGAAATATCCGGGTAGTATTTTTCAACGCTGACCTGAACGGTATTACCGTAGAGGATGGCACGTCCATCGCAACAATCTGCTTTACGAACGAAGCTGCCGGAACGACAGTTCTCAACGCCAACAACTTACGCGGTAGTAACACCAGCGGAATGTTTGACACCCCCGCTCCGGTAGCTAACGACGGTATGGTGAACGGCTGTAGCACCAATCCCAGTCCCAGTTGCACCAATGGTATCAGGGATGGTAATGAAGAAGGGATTGACTGTGGCGGCGACTGTCCCACCACCTGCCCAACCAGCCTTCAGCCCCGCTTTAGTGTAGGCAGCGGTGTAGCCGCCGTAGGTGGGGAAGTTTGCATTAATGTAAGCGTGCGTGATTTCACCAACCTCGCCAGTATAATGATGACGCTTAACTACGATGCTACATCATTGCAGTTTGTTTCCATCACCGGAAATCCGGCGCTGCCAGCATTTGGTCCCTCCAACTTCAATACCAATCCTTCCGGAAGTATCGCCATTAACTACACCGCTCCTTCGCCACAAACCCTAACTGACGGTCAAGAATTCTTTACCGTCTGCTTCACGTTGCTGGGAGGTCCTCCAACAAACGTTACGTTGACGGATATTTCTGTAACCAACAGCGAGGGCAATTCACTTACAACTACAACCAATAGCGGCACGATCAGCGAAACGGTAAGCTTCGAGAACTTTACGCTGGTGGCCGGAAGTACTTCCGGTCCTCAGGGTACCGAAGTTTGTATCGACGTTAACGTATTCAACCTTGTAGACCTCGCAGGATTGCAGTTTGCCATTGGCTACGACGCGGAAAAACTATCCTTCGTTAGCGGAACGGGAACGGGAGCACTTGCTGGCCTTCAGATTTCCAATCCAAACCCCGGAATCCTACGGGCCATTTGGTTTGACCCCAACGTTGGGTCCAACTCCGTTCCCGACGGGAACAGTATCGCAACGGCTTGTTTCACCGTCCTTCAGGCGTGTGAAACAACGGTTTCGATAACCGAGGACCTACCCCAGTTTCGCATCCGGGCGACCGACGCTAATAACCAGTCGGTTAACCCGATAGACAGGGTAAACGGTACCGTGAATACTGGAGCAACTAATTGTGATGGCGGCGGTCCTCCACCAAACCTAGTGCTGCAACTTAGCTCTAACTCTGGCCCGTCGGGCGCCGAGGTATGCATTAACCTGCCGGTAACCAACTTTATCAACCTGACCAACCTTAGCTTCTCACTAACTTATGACCCCACTAAGGTTACCTTCCAGCGGGTGACAAACTTCGGCCTCGCTAGTATCAGCGAAGCAGACGTAAGTTCCCCCAGCTTAGGCAGGGTGAGATTTGAATGGAACTCGCCCAACAGTACGGGAGAAAGTATTCCGGACGGGAACTCCGTTGCGTCCTTCTGTTTTATCGTCGACCAGTTATCGGTAGCCCCTGTGAATTTTGGAAACAACCCCATAGCTATCCTGGCGCGCAACGGTAATGACCAGGCTGTAGGGGTAATCCCAAATGGTGGAGTTATTAACTCCGACATGCTGGCTATTGTTAGTTCAGTGCTAAGTAATCCAATTTGTGCGGGAGCTTCCGACGGATCCATTTCTCTTAACGTTAGCGGTGGCTCTGGCCTCAGCTACCAGTGGTCTCCCAACGTCTCGATTTCCGAGTCGGCTACGGGCCTTTCCGCAGGAACCTATAGCGTCACGATTACGAACGGTAATTCTTCCATAAATGAAATGTTCACCATTGTCGACCCGGGTCCCTTCGCTATTGAGGTGGCCAGCGTCAGTGGCGTTAGCTGCTCAGGTGAAGAGAACGGCCAGATCACGATCATAACCGTTGGCGATAACGGGCCCTTCACCTTCGACTGGAGCGATAACTTGCAGGATGGTGTGGGCGTTAATCAGCAAACTAACCTTGGCGGCGGTTCGTATTCAGTGACCGTTACCGACCGTTTCGGCTGTCCCCGAATCCTGAACAACATCATGGTGGGCGAGCCAATGCCACTTAATATTGTCGGGTCCGAATTCAAGATCACGCGCGATGCGCCCGGTGGTGTTACCATCGAAATTACCGGTGGAAGGGCTCCTTTTGCTTACTCCTGGACCGGACCCAACGATTATACTTCCAATGCGAAGGACATCGATGATGTAACGGAACCCGAAACTTATTGCCTTACCGTTACGGACAACAACGAATGTACCGAGACCCAGTGCTTCGACGTTATAAGGGATGTTGACATTACGTCTACGGTCATCGACCAAGGCTGTGTAGGGGAAGACAATGCATCTATCGACATTACGGTCATCGGCGGTAACGATACTTATGATTACATCTGGAGTACGGGTGGAGTGGTCATCCCTAACGCTAACGGCCAGGATTTAGATAATGTAGCTCCCGGCGACTACCAGGTTATGATCAACAGCGGTGAATGCCAGACCACTCAAACGATTACCATTAATGCTCCTGAACCCATCCTCCTACCGGGCACGGTGAACCCGGCGACTTCCGGCAACAACGGTACCATCACCCTGACGCCTTCTGGTGGAAACCCACCACTTACCTTTGTCTGGGACGATGGTCCGACCATACAGAACCGCACCGGAGTTGCCTCCGGCCAGTACTGTGTAACGGCGATGGATGGCAGTGGCTGTACGGCTTCGATGTGTTACACCGTTGCAGCAGAAGAGACCAGCATCCTCAGTGTTAGTACTGCTCCAACGTCCTGTAGAGACACTGATGACGGTACCGTCGTCATTCTGATCAACAATGGTGTCGCTCCTTTCAACGTGCAGGTCGCTCCGCTAGGTAGCATGGAGACCTTCGCCGATGGAAATATTAGCCTGGAGTTGGCCGGCGGTACGTACACCATCTTCATTACCGACGCTCAGGGCGCGATGCTTGATACGATGTTGACCATTACCACACCAGATGCCATTACGGCAACTGCGACCGTTACGTCTGATACAGAAGCGGCAGGATGTTCCGGCAGGATTAACTTTAATATTGAAGGAGGAACCGGTCCGTATATCGTTGCCTGGAGTGACGGCATGACTGGCGCCACCCGCAATCTTCTCTGTGCAGGCGACTACACCCCGACCATCACGGACGACAACGGTTGTACGTTCGAACCTGGCACGGTTACCGTCGGCCGGATCGACGAAGAACTGGTTGCGGCCACCGATGTAGCCTGCGCTGGCGGTACCGAAGGCGGCATCGACGTCAGTATTACCGGTGGCGTATTGCCCTATACCTTTGCCTGGACCCGCATCAGCGCCCCCGATGTCATCTCTACTAACGAAGACCTCGTTGTCTCCGATGTAACCGGTGGTGTGACGGCTGGCGACTACACCCTCACCATCACCGATGCTACCGGCGCCATGTTGGTAATGAACTATACTGTAGGGATTTCCGCAGGCTTTAGTACAACGGTTGCGGTGACCTCCAACTACAACGGCTTTGGCGTAAGCTGCGCAGAAAGTACCGACGGACGCGTCGAGATCGTGATTAGCGGCCAGGGCGACTTTATGTATGAGTACCTTCTGGATGGTGCCATGGTTGGTGTTGACAGCGTTCTGTCAAACGCTGCAGCTGGCACCTACGCCGCTACCGTCATTGACGCCGGCGGTTGTGAGATCACACAAATGGTGGAAGTGACGGCCCCTCCGGCCTTGGTCCTGAGTGCGGACATCGACAATATTAGCTGTGGTAGTACGAACGACGGCAGCATTTTCGTAGAGGCGACTGGGGGTATAATAACATCTTACGCCTATAGTTGGTCTACTGGAGCAATGACTCCGCGTATATCCGGCCTAGGAACAGGTACTTACGATGTTACCGTCACGGATGATAACAACTGTACCAGTACGGAGTCTTATTCCCTGGTTGCGCCGGAAGACCTGGCGGTAACCTTTGAGGCCATTGAAGCAACCGACGGTTGTAACGGTAGCATCCGCATCATTCCTCTCGGAGGCAGCGGCAACTACCAATTCACCTTTCCGCAGCTGCCGAACCAGGGCGATGACCCGTTTGCTGAAGGCCTTTGCCCGGGTGTTTATACGATTCAGGTAACGGACGATAACGAATGCCAGACGGTAACGATGATTGCGGAAGTACTTGACCGCCGCTTCCCCTGCCTCAGTGCTCGGGAAGTGATCACGCCCAACGGAGACGGTTTGAACGAAGCCTTCGTAATTACCTGTTCCGATGGCAGGGAGGCCATTAACAACAGCCTCCAGGTATTTAACCGCTGGGGCCAGATTGTGTACCGTGCTGTGGATTACGACTGTAGCGATGATAACAGTGGCATCAACTGTTTCGAAGGTGAAACCAACGACGGTAGCCTGCTGCCCAACGGCCCTTACTACTACGTTTTTGAGTTTAGGAATATGCTCGGGGAAGAAATGCAACAACGCGGCTCCCTCACTATTCTTCGCGACTAATTTCCATATGCTTCCCAAAACCAGCAATTTTCTGGTTTCGGGAAGCTTCCTTTTTACTGTCCCTCCCAAAAACACAAACATAGCTTCCGATGAAAAAAATGCTACCCACCCTGGCTTTATTCCTGGTGGCCCTGGGCTCGCTCACCGCCCAGGACGAAGCCGTCTTCAACCACTACGTTCAAAACCCGATCATCCTGAACCCAGCGGCGGCTGGTTTCCTGGATGAATACACGGTGCAACTTAATGCCCGTGCCGCCTGGTCTGGTTTTGAAGATTCACCCAAAACGGTGGCAGCCCGAATCAGCGGCCCGATTGGTACAAACTTCGGTATTGGTGCCGGGGTCTTCTCCGAAAAGGCTGCCGGCATTCAGCGGTTAAAAGGGCAGATTGATGTCGCTTTTCGCTTCGGCTTCGGTAAAGAAGTAAAAGGCGTACCTGCTTTCCAGGCCGCCTTCGGCTTCTTTACCGAGTTTCAGCGCCTTACGCTCAATGCCGATATCGTCAGCAATCCGCGCTACGAACCGGGCGACCAAACGATCGCTAATTACCTCAACGGAAAGAATGAATTCGACGCTGGCATCGGCATTTACGCCAGCTATCTCGGAAATACCTTTGGCGGGGTCACGATCAACAACCTGGTGGCCAACCGGCTTAATGATATTTCCGGCTCCACAACGGATGAGGGATTCAACTTTACCTTCCTAATAGGACACCGCTTTCGTATCGAAGATCTGAACGTTAACCTGACTCCCAGTGTCATGCTACGCGACGTGCAGGATGCACCCTTCATGATGGATTTCAACATTCAGGCAGGCTTCCTCAACGACCAGTTCATCGCCGGGCTTTCCTACCGCAACCTCGGTGGCCTGGGCATGCTGCTAGGCACCAAGGTTAACGGTCTCCAGCTTTACTATTCCTACGATCTCGGCTTCAGCAAACTCCAGAGCTATAGTAACGGTAGCCACGAATTTACGGTCGGCTATTCCATCGGCCGCAAATCGATTCAGGACAGCCGCAATAAAAAAGCACTGGAAGCCAACCGGCGCTAACCGGCGCTTAGTTGCTTTGTCAAGCACCTACCTTTAGCTCGCGCTCACGCTCCCTTTGCGTGCGCGCGAGCGGAGTTTTAAGCCATCCTATACCCTTCTTTTACGGCACATCGTGATCTTACCCATGAGTAAAATTGATGTCTTCACGTTTCCCATGAATGACGTCTCCGTTAGCATAATCCGCCGCCGGATAAGCACTTAAATCAATTTTAAGATCGTCTCCCTTCCTCGATTCAGGAAAGGTTGTTTTCTTTGGCTGCTACCCTTTTACGGGCGCGGCCGCAGGTGCAATGAAAGGTTTTAAGAGTAGACCAAGAGGATACTTAGTAGGGGCGATCCCTTGTCGTCATCCGAAGAAGCTTTAGCTTAGCAGCAAATCCCCAACCGCTTAATGAAAGCCGCCTACATCCTCTACGACGATATTACCCTCCTCGACTTCATTGGCGTCTACGACCCGCTCAGCAGACTACAATCACAAGGCCACCTACCATATTTCAGCTGGGACACCTGCGCCCTCACGCCAACAATCACAGATTCCTTCGGCCTGAGGCTGGAGGTAGACCAAGTCTGCCCCAACCTGATCGGATACGATCTACTCATCATCCCCGGAGGTTTCGGGACGCGGATGCTGAAGGATAACCCCACTTTTATCAATTGGCTGCAAACCGCCGCTGAGGTACCGCTGAAGACCTCCGTTTGCACCGGGGCTTTATTGTTAGGCGCAGCAGGTTTCCTAGAAGGCCACCGGGCCACTACGCACTTCAACGAATACGATGTGCTCGCACCTTACTGCGCCGAGGTTGTCCGTGAAGGACTGGTGGACGATGGGGCGGTAATCACGGCGGGAGCGGTGGCTTCTTCGCTTACGTTGGGGGTTTATTTGTGTGAGAAATTTGTTGGGAAGGAGAAGACTGATGCTGTTCGTAGGAGTATGGCTTATTAGAAGTATGCTTACTTCCTGATAACAACTCGCATTGTCGCTGGTAAGATTACAGGCTTTCAATATCTCGAATGTAAAATCTAATAGGGTTGGACATCACTGTTTTTGCCGCGACAACGATGATTTTATTTTCGCCTCTTGGATCAAGTGTCTACACCTTTTTGAAGATGACTTTTGAACCGCCTCCTGCTTTATCTATGTACCCTCGCGAAAACACTTTACAATTTGGTTTTACTGAAGATGTCTTTTACGTCAAATTCCTGAGTTGAATCTTCAATTCCGAAAACAGCATATCCTAGATCAGTTAGGTATGTCTTGGTTCTGGTCGTTATATGCCATCTGACGTAATAGTATACGCCAATCATCAGCCCTGCGGAAAGGACAAAGAACATGAATATAGCGAAGAGCATTAGAAGCATCAGCTACAAGATAATAAACTTTAGAGGCGATCTACTTGACGGTGTACGCTAAGTGTGTACAGTAAATTGCAAATTTGGATTGGCCGCTTATAGCGCGGTTGTCACGATGAGGAATCGCGCTACAAGCGCTCAACCCACTGCAATGTATTACACACGTACACTAGTCGAACACGCAGAGCGTAAATCGACCAGGCTAGCGGACAACCATTACATCCCCGGAAATAACCCTGGAACCGGTCTCCCGGTCATCCAGGAAAGTAACCTCAATCACGTAGACGAAGACACCAAGGTCAACCACTTCACCATTCTTAGTACCATCCCAGCGGTCATTGATGTTTTCGGAGCGGAAAACGGGAGATCCCCAGCGGTCAAAGACCTCCATGGTGTAGTCCAGAATTTCAACACGGTCATTGTACATCAGGCCGAACTCGTCGTTGATGCCGTCGAAGTTGGGGGAGAAAGCGGTGGGTAGGTAGTCGTCGAATTTGATGCAGCTCATGAAGGCTACGTTCACGGTGTCCGTCACGCGGCAAAAGTCATCTTCGAGCGCTACGCGGATGGTGCCGGGGGCGGAGACGAGGTACGTCGGTCCGTTAGAGCCGTCGGGCCAGGTGAAGTTGCCGGGGCCGGCAGCGGGCATGAGTGTGAAGGGCTCGTTCTCACAAACCGTAGTGTCTAGCCCGAGGTTAAGCACGGGCGGTGCGTTGAAGGTGAGTTGTACGGAGTCGCGGGCGATACAGCCGTTGTCATCCTCCACGTCAACGAAGCGAAGGCCGGTATCGGTGAAGGAGCGAGTAACGTCCATCTCACCATCATCCCAGGTAATGAGACCGAGGGTGGCGGGGGAAACGGAGACCATGAGTTGATCGCCTTCGCAAGCCCCTTGGTCATCGCCGAGGGAGAAATCTGGTGCGTCGAGAAAGGCCACGTTCACGCTATCTGCGACCACGCAAAGCCCGTCGGTAACGATCACTTTGAACTGTCCGGCCGCCAGCGTCGAGAAGGTAGGCGAGACGGATCCGTCCTGCCATATTCCGCTCATTCCAGCGTCAAGCATGACGGGGATGCCTTCACACTCCGTCACGTCTGGGCCGAGGTTGAGAATGGGTAGAGCAAGGAAGTCGACAACGAAGTCTTTGGTAAGTGTACACGGCCCAAAATCAAACTCCACCATGAAGGCTCCGCCGGTGGTCGTGCTGAAGTCGGAGCCGACCTGGCCATTGCTCCAGCGGACCTCGTCGGCGGGAATCTGAGTGGTGAGGCGGAAGGTTTCGCCCGCACAGATTTCGTAGCCATCCACCACGTCGAGGTCATCGAAGCGGGGGAAAGTGAGGTTGATCGTATCGTTGGAGGTACAGCCGGCGCTGTCGATGGTAACGAAGTATTGGCCGGTAGCTGTGGCGTTGAAGGTTTGGCTGGTGCTCCCGTCTTGCCAGAGATAGCCATGGCCCGGGTTCCCCGCGTCGAGCAAGAGGTCATCGGCTATGCAGAGCGTAGAGTCGTTGCCGAGGCTCACGGTATTGAGAGTTACGTACACCACCTCTACACTATCCCGTACGGTACACTGTCCGTCGCTGGCTTCGACGTAGTAGATGCCTGCTTGGTCTCCGGTGAAGGTGATGCCCATACTACCGTCTTGCCACATGAAGCTGTTGGCGCTGACGGTTGCTGTTAGGGTGAATTCTTCACCTGCACAGGCTACCACTCGGTCGTTACCGAGGTCAACTGTGGGAGAGGGGAAGCTTAAGTTGATGGTGTCACTAGAAGTACAGCCAGCGCTGTCGATAGTGACGAAATATTGGCCGTCAGCCGTGGCGGTCAAGGTCTGTCCGGTACTCCCGTCTTGCCACAGGTAGCCGTAGCCCGGGTTCCCCGCGTCGAGCAAGAGGTCGTCGGCTATGCAGAGCGTAGAGTCGTTACCAAGGCTCACGGTATTGGGGGTTACGTACACCACCTCTACACTATCCCGAACGGTACACTGTCCGTTGCTGGCTTCGACGTAGTAGATGCCTGCTTGGTCTCCGGTGAAGGTCATACCCGTGCTACCGTCTTGCCATATGAAGTTGTCGGCGGTAACGGTTGCTGTAAGGGTAAAGTCCTCTCCTGCACAGGCCACCACGCGTTCGTCTCCTAGCTCAACCGTAGGAGAGGGAAGAACGGTTAGTATGGTGCTGTCGGATTTGAGGCAGCCGCCAAGGTCTACGGTAACTTTATACGATCCGGAGGCGAAGGCGCTGAAGGTAGGCTCGGTGCTTCCGTCTTGCCAGAGGTAATCGGCGGAGTTCAGACCCGCATCTGCGCTCAGAACGAGGGTGTCTCCTTGGCAGATTATCGGATCGTCCGGCAAATCGACCTCAAAAGCCTGGGCGTCGAGCACAACGATGGTGTCCCGGATAAGACAGTTGTTCTGAAAGGTAACCTCCACGAAGTATGTTCCGGATTGGCTGGTGGTGAAGGTAGTGTCCGTAGAACCATCCTGCCAGAGGTACTGCTCTCCGGGGCTGAAGTTGAAGGCACTGAGGACAACGTCTTCCCCTTCGCAGATAGCCCGGTCTTGCCCCAAGAAGCCGACGGTCTGGAACTGGGGGGCAGTTTCGAAGCGCCAGTTGATGTTTGAATTGCCGATGTCGGTACTCCGTGATCCTGCTAAAAAGTCCGCCCCGCCAACTCCAGTGATGTCCCTCATTTGAACGAAGTCAGCGATTATTTTACCCTCCGCCGGCACCTGCGCCCGCGCCTGCGTACCATTGATGCTGGACTGCAAAGCGATGGGCGTACAGTTGTTACCAATCGTCTGCCAGTACTTATTGATCGTCTGGTCGGCATCGGCCTTAAAGGTGTAAGACTTTCCCGGTGCGAAGATGAGGGTGTCAGTAATGAGCTCTAGGTCTAGCCGGCCGTTGCCATTGAAAACGACGGAGCTGGCAAGCACGGAGCTGGTGCCGAATTCTTCCTGAATTATAAGTCCGTTGCCAGCAGGATTGCTAAATAGCACGTCATTGAAGGCTACGCCGTAATCTGCCCGAATGGTACCGGAAGTGCTGGTGAGCTCTACCAGTGAATTGCCAGGGTCGATGGTGACATTAGCCGCTCCGTAGGCGGAAAAAGCACCGGTGAAGCCATCGTAATTGTAGCTGAGGCGGAGGTGGGCATCCCCCAAGTTCATGAATTTTGGATTAGGACTACTGACAATGGTGAGGAGTTCGAGGTCTCCGGTCTGGTCGGTGAAGTTCACCGTGCCCCGCTGGTGAGTGATGCCGTAACCAAGGAAGTCGTCGAGGAAGGTATAAGTGCCGGTCTGTTCAAAGATGAAGTCGAAAAAACGAGCATTCCCCATCGTAATGGTATGGTCTGTAGTACCTAAATAATAGACGGGAGATGCGCCGAAATTTAAGTTGCCTTCGTTGGTGAAACTGCCAGCTATTCGCATCCTGCGGACGTTGAAGTAGTTGATGTCTGTGAGGCCGGGTGTCCAGGAGATGTCGTAGCAGTTGGTATAACGGTCGCTGTTATTGAAAATGCTGAAGTCGATTGCAGTACTGGAATTACCGTCGACGATCACGTTGTCGATAAGGGTCGGTATGCACTCGCCACCCGCTCCTCCGGAGTTGAGCGACCAGTGGGTAGGGTCAAACCATTCGCCTTCGCCGCCTACCCAGAACAGTGTACGGCCGGTTTCTCCCGTGATCTGCCAGCCGGTATTGCCTAGGCCGTCGATTGATACGTTGGCAACGGCCGGGGCACCGGCCGTGAGTTCGATGTCGCGCAAATAGAGCCGTTCAAAAATCTGACCTGTAGGCAGAGAGAGCGAAGCGGTCTCGTCGGGGAAAGAAGAGACGATGCTGGTGGTCCCGTCTTCGCAACTCCCATTAGCGATCAGTTCATTGACGATCAGCTCTTCTCCTGTCCGTAGTTCGTAGTGACGGCCCGGCGCTAAGTAGAGGTAGTTCATCTCGTTGTAACCGGAGATGAAGCCTGTATTATAGAAGGCCATGGAGTCCACCATTACGGTTGGGTTGAGTGCCGGATCGACAATGGACTGGTAGAAACTACCGTAAGGGACGTAGAAATTAATGACGTTGAAAACCAAGTTGTCCTCGCCGTTGGCGACAACGCTGCCACCGTCGCTGCCCTGTAAGTCGATGATGGAAGAGCCCGCGTCGAACACTAGGTTCTGGGAGCGCAGGTTCATTTCGCAGTAGAAGAAACTATCCTGCCGGGATTCGATGGTTATGCGGGAATCACCCAGGTAAATCTCGCGGGGATCGGCGTTGCGGGAGTAGAAAAAATTGGCGTTGATTGGCTGGTCGTTCGTCCGGAAGATACCGGATTGGACATTCAGTTCAAAGTAGACATTGAAACTATCCTGCAAGATCCATTCACCGCCGCCTTCGAAGGTGGCGTTCAGGTTGAGGCGCTGCCTGGCGGAGGTAATGGTATTGCCTGGCTGGTTGGAGGAAAAAATGTAAGAACCTTCAAAGGTGTGGTTCATGCTGGGGATGAAAGTCAGGGAACCGCCGATTTGCATTCGGTTTCGTTTGGAGCCGGCGAAGGTGGGGTTGAAGTTGGCGCCCGTCCAGTCCATGTTCCGGCAGGCGGCGTTTTCAACGTCGATGGTTACTGTACGGTTGGTACCCGCGAAGGAGCCACCGTCGAAGAATACATCATCGGCCAGCGAAGGAAGACAGCTATTGGGTGGGCCGCCGCTGGAGAAGGACCAGTTGTTGGGGTTGTTCCAGTTGCCGTTGTCGCCAATCCAGAAGAAGGTTTCGTTGGGGCGATCGTTGAGTGTCCAGCCGCTGTTGTTACCCAGGTCGATGGTGTTATTGGCGGTGAAGGTGCCGCCGCCGGTGGCGGAGATGGCGCGCAAGGAGGTGTAGTCGGCTGTGATCGGGCCGGCAGCAGAGAAGATGGCGGGGTTGGCGGCTGCGGTGCCGCTCAAGTCTACCGTTCCCTGGCAATCTCCGTTGGCGATGAGGTTGCCGAGGGTGAAGGTTTCGCCGCTCTGGAAGCGGTACTGCTGGCCGCCGTGCAGCTCAAGCTCATCGATGGTGAAGCTCCCTTCTAGTAGAGTGCGGTTCAGTAGGTTTAGGCGGGTGAAGCTGACGGTGGGTTCAAAGCCGTTTTGATCTGTCCAGTGGCGGATGGTGGAAGCGCCTGCGACTGCGCTGAACACGACCTCGTTGAAAGCGATGCTGCCGGGCCCTTCCAAGAAAACGTCAACCTGGCTCCCCGTCAGGTTAATGGTGGAAGTACCTGCGTCTAATGTCAGGTTGCGGGCATCGATCCAGAGAGGTTGGGAATTGAAGGTGGAGTAGGAGTTGGGGTAGGGGCGCCAGGTGTTGGCGGTGATGGTGATGTTGCTGGCGCCGAGTTCGAGGGTGCGGGTGGCGTTGCCGTCGGAGCGCAGATATTTGGTGGTTACGGCGCGGCCGCTGGTGCGAAGGGTGCCTTCATTAAAGAGCAAAATGGAGTCGACGGCTACATCTCCAGTGAGGTTCCACGCTCCGGTGCCAGTGAATTCGAGGACGTAGCCCGCCGTATTGCCACGGAAATCGACGTTATTATCCGTCTCTCCGGTGAAGACGACCGTGCCGTCGAAACGGTAATCCATAGCATTGATCAGTTCCAAAGAACCGAAGACGTTGAGGCTTACACTGCGGCCGCCCAGAAAGACGGGATTGCCCGTAGCTCCGGCCCAGCTCATGCTTCGACAGAAGTTAACATCGGTATTCAAGCGCACCATTTGTAACGGCCCGGAGAAGGAATTGGCGTCGAAGTAAACATCGTCGTTGGCAGTCGGCGCCTGAGCGTGGGTGGCACCTCCACCGGAGGTGGTGGCCCAGTGGCTGATGTCGGACCAATTACCATCCCCTCCAACCCAAAAGTAATCGGCAGCGGAAACGGAGGAGGAGACGGAAACAATAAAGATTAGCGCCGTCATGACGCGGCGGGCGTTTGGATGAGAGAACATATTCAGGTTAGGTCTATGAATGTAAAGACAAAATAAAAATTAGACTGTAAATATACGGTCGTTGTGAGCTTAAATGGATAAACATGTACTAGATAATAAAGAGGAAACAGGTTAGCGTAAATGGGGAGGACGAGGTCCCTGACTAAGGAAAGTGGTTCTCCGGATAGGATTAGAAGGCCTCGTTCTAAAACCACCCATCGCACCTGCGTTCGCGCCATATTGTTTGTAACCAGCAGGATAAAGGATTGCTTTATAGCATTTTGGGCGCGCTTGTTTCTATTGGACGTATCTTTGCGCCCCGCAACCAGAAGCGTAGCTGAATGGTTAGTAAAAGCAGAAGCAATTAAGTTATGGATATCGTCGCCATTGTAGGCCGGCCCAACGTCGGAAAATCAACCCTGTTCAACCGCCTGATCGGCACGAAGCAAAGTATCGTTGATGACCAGAGCGGCGTGACCCGCGACCGCCAGTACGGAGACGCATACTGGAACGGAAAAGAGTTCGCAGTTGTTGATACCGGCGGCTTCGTGCGCGGCAGTGACGACATCTTCGAAGCGGCCATCCGCCTGCAGGTGGAAATCGCGATTGATGAGGCCGCAGTGATCATTTTCATGGTTGACGTTGCTACCGGCCTTACGGACCTCGACGAATCCGTAGCCCGCATGCTCCGCAAGACAAAGAAGCCGGTAATGCTGGTCGTCAATAAAGTCGACAACCACAGCCGCCTGCTGGAAGCCAACGAATTTTGGAGCCTGGGCTTCGAGCACACCCATTTCCTATCTTCCGTCACCGGATCGGGCACGGGCGACATGCTCGACGCCGCCGTGGAGTTCATCCAAGACCGGATAGAAGAACCGAAGGAAATCCCCCAGATTGCCATCGTTGGCCAACCGAATGCCGGTAAGTCAAGCTTCATCAACGCACTGCTTGGCGAAGAGCGCAACATCGTTACCGACGTTGCCGGTACGACCCGCGATACGACCAGTAGCCACTACAATAAATTCGACCGCGAGTTTGACCTGATCGATACTGCGGGCATCCGTAAAAAAGCCAAGGTCTACGAAAACCTGGAGTTCTACTCCGTGATGCGCGCCATCAAGGCCATTGAAAAATCTGACGTCGTGGTTCTGATGATCGATGCTGCCGACGGCATCGAAAGCCAGGACCTAGCCATCTTCCGCATCGCCCAGCGCCGCAACAAAGGCATCGTGATTGCGGTGAATAAGTGGGACCTGATCGGAAACAAAGAGACCAACACTGCCCGGGACTACGAAAATACAGTGCGCGAAAAATTCGCCCCTTTCAACGACCTTCCGGTTGTCTTCATGTCCGTACTTGAAAAGCAACGGATCATGAAAGTGGTGGACGCCACCATGCAGGTCTACGAAAGTCGTACTACCCGTATCCCTACCAGCCGCCTCAACGAAGTAATGCAGAAGGCGATGGAGCGCTACGCTCCGCCAAGCCACCGTGGCCGCGAGGTCAGCATCAAGTACGTTACACAATTGCCGATCGCCTACCCAGCCTTCGCCTTTTACTGTAACCACCCGCAGTTTATCAACGAGGCTTATAAGAACTACTTAGAGAATAAGCTCCGGGAGAACTTTGACTTTACGGGAGTGCCTATTTCTATTTTCTTTCGGAAGAAGTAAATGGTTTAGGCCGCTAAGCTGTAACCTGCTACGGATTAAGAGTATTATCTTTTATCTACACTGTGCTCTACTAGTAACTTTAGAGATGCCGAGGTATGCCGTTGGCCGACCACAGAACATGTAGGTACTAGCTTTAAGATTGGATATTGTCCCGAATGACTTTACATGGATTCCCATAAGCGATGACACCTTCGGGAATATCCTTCGTAACCACGCTGCCAGCACCGATCACGCTGTTTGCTCCAATCTTTTTTCCGCATAGAATGGTAACTCCAGGACCAATAATTGACTGGTCACCTAAGTCGACCTCCCCACAAATAGTAACTCCGGGATTAACGGTGACGTAATCGCCTATCCGAACATGATGACCTATACTAGCTTGACGCTTTATGTTAACGCCAAACCCAACCTGTGTCCGCGCGGCGATCGTACTATTTGACTCCAGTTGCAATCCGTTCTCAAGCTTAACTGAGCGGGATATGTAAGCAGTAGGGTGGATCAGGTTTACATAGTTCTCGCGGTCAAAACCCATTGCCCGAAAGTATTCGTACACTAATGGCTTGGAATATGCCCCAACAACCCCAAGGCAGCAACTTGACTTTCCAAAAAGATCGTGCTCGTAGGTCCCTTTATCCTTGAACTGCACTGCCCATTCCGGCAAGGGTTGGTAACCTTTTAGAGATACCGGCTCTGGAAGATTACTCAGGATCTGAAAATTTGTAAAGCCACCGGACTCTTCGCACAGTTCAAGTAATACATTGAGCAGAATAGGAGCAGCCCCTAGTACATAAAGTCTCTCCTTTATTTTATCCATTATTTAAGATTGTAGAGTCCCATGTCCTCGCTTTTCATCAGCTTTTTCTGATTGGTTGCCATTAGCTGGTGAACCCGACCAAGCAGGCTTCGATTAGTAGCGAGTAGCTGGTTACTTTTATCGAACCAAGTATTATCTTCAAGCCCGATTCGTACTCCTAAGCCCATGGCAACCGCTGTAGAAGTTACCGCTAGTTGTGTTTTAGCGATTCCACCGAGTGCGAGATAATGATTGGGAGGAATTTCGCCAACGCTGGTCGCTAACTGAGAAAGCGTAGCCTGCATACCCGCGATGTTACCAAAGATCAGGTTCCAGTAGCATGGTCCGTCGAGTTCATGTTTCTGCATGAGGTATTTACCGTAATTAACCATCCCGAGGTCAAAACATTCAAATTCAGGATGTACCCCATATTCTATCATTTTGCCCAGTAGCTGATTAATCATATCTGGAGAATTGACGGACGCATTCCGGTAAAAATTCAACGAGGAAAGAGTGAGAGAACACATGTCCGGTTTCAATTCAATAACCGCAGAACGCTTCTCAAATTCAGGGAAATCCCGGCCGGAGGTACTAAGGCAAATGACCAGCCCAGGACAGTACTTCCTTACCCCTTCGACTATATCCCTATATATTTCTGGCTGCCAGCTGGGCTTCTGTTCATGGTCCCGCGCGTGCAGGTGGACAATAGAGATGCCTTGCTCATAAGCATCCTGGGTCTGTTCGATAATCTCAGCGGGAGAAACCGGAACGTGTGGAGTATTTGCTTTGGTGGGCAACATTCCCGTAGGGCAGAAATTGATGGGTAAACGCATAAATATTAGACAAGCAGGCTACACCTGCATAAAAATAGAATGAACAGCCAACTATTACAGGTTAGAAATTAAGAAAAAATTTCGCACTTTTGAGGTCACAAGACTCAAGAAGCGTGACTTCCTTCTGAGCCGCAAATTTAAACAATTCTACTCAAATTTGACCGCTCACTGGCTAAAAAGCCTCTGGATCATCACCCAGTATATCGCCCTTATTCGCACTACCCCTCAAAAACTATGTGAGGTACGTCAAAGGCACCAAGAAGGCACGAAAAACCAAAGGTGAAGTAACTACCGTTATCTCACCCGCTTCTCTATAATCTACAGCTATTCGTCTTTGGCTGTGCTTCTAGTTCCACAATACGAGCTAGCGCTATGTTTAGCAGCAATTTAAAGGAAACGTTCTCTTCCAGAAGTTTAGCGATAATCTCGTCTTTAGTCACTCATAACTAGCCAGCATTTTTTCCGACCTTGCAGATCGACCTAAACAGTTACATTTCTTTAAGGAAGATATGCCATGACCCAAATGACCTTCGCCCAAAAAGTACTAACCTACCACACAGAAGACCTCCAGCCCAACTGGAAATTACCCAGAGGCGTAGACCTACTCTACCCCTTCGCCGGCGAGGACACCCAGGCCACCATGAGGGTCTTCTACGAGAAATACTTCTCTGATAACCGCGACCGCATCTTCGTCGCCGGTATCAACCCTGGGCGTTTCGGAGCAGGTGTAACGGGCGTTCCTTTTACGGGGCCGAAGATGTTGCGCGAGGAATGCGGTATCGAGCACGACTTCACCGGCCGGCCCGAGCTGAGCGCCGACTTCATCTACCGCTGGATCAACGAAATGGGTGGCCCCGATGCCTTCTACCAGGATTTCTACATCACCTCCGCTTGCCCGCTAGGCTTCACTAAAGACGGTAGGAACTACAACTATTACGACGACAAAAAGCTAGAGAAAGCCGTCCGCCCACGCATCATCGAGAACTTCGATACGCAGCTCAATTTTGGTTCGCGGCGGGAATTTTTACTTTGCCTCGGCGAAGGAAAAAACTATAAATTCCTAAAGACCCTCAACGAAGAACGAGGCTGGTTTGGAGAAGTTATCCCCCTTTCCCATCCCCGTTATGTGATGCAGTATAAGCGCAAATCGCTTGATGTTTATTTGGCGGATTATGTGGCTAAATCTGAAAGAGCACTTAGCAGTATAGCGTAAATACCTTACGCTATACTGCACCTACGCGCAAAAGACTGTAGAATTGGTTGGACGTAAACATGGCAGTCCGGATTATTTAACCGCAAATTGCTTTCGAAAAACGAGATAGATGACCGGACCAAATAAGGGAATGAGCAAAACGGCAAACAGTAAGCCGCTGCCGAGGCCAGCGGCAGAGCGGGCCGAAATATCCGTACGGGCTTTCTTTAGAATGGGCCAGTAGATACCTACGGCTACGATTAGTATGACTAGGAAGACTAGTGTTTGTTGCATGGGGTAAAGGTAGAGAGCGTTTCTTAAAACTGTGCAAAGCCCATCAGGGACTGGTAGTCCTTTACGGCTTTAACCACGATTTGCCTGGCCGTTTCAGCGCCAAGAAACTCTTCGATCACCACAGCTTTCTTCTCCAGCTTCTTATAGTCTTCGAAGAAGGACTGAAGTTCTATTTTGCAGTGGGGCGGCAGTTCGGAGATGTCGTTATAGTGGTTGACGCTCATGTCGTTTTCGGCAACAGCGATGATCTTATCGTCTAGTTCGCCACCGTCGAGCATCCGCATTACACCAACTATTTTGCAGGAAACAAGGCACATCGGAACAATCCGGGCCTGAGTGAGGACCATAATATCCAGCGGATCATCATCGTCGCAGTAGGTCTGGGGGATAAAGCCGTAGTTGGCCGGATAGTACATAGAAGAGTAGATCACGCGGTCCATCTTCAGCAAGCCGGTGGTTTTATCGAGCTCGTACTTAGCCCGCTCTCCGCGTGGGATTTCGATAATTCCGTTAACTAAACTAGTGGTCTGTCAATATTGAATTTGTGGGTAAGGTGCTGATGAATTTTGGTGTTAAATGAGGCAAAGGATTCCTGGCACAGCCGTAGCTACGGAAGGAGTTCTTCAACGAAATTCAGCACCAAAAGGCAGCGCAGATCACCCCAATATTTAATGTTGACAGACCACCAGGGGCATTCTCTCCTACGGGGACGCGGTGCCATGGGTTGGTGGGGTCGTATTGCAAAGCCATAGATATCTGCTTGTGTCAGGGTAAAAAACAAGTGGCACTAAACGGCAAGTCCACCCCTAATTGTTAGGGGTAATGGCCAAACGTTAAATACTGATCGATTAAAAAATATTATTTGAGACGCAAAGATTAGAAGGATTGTCTCCGGCAAACCAGTAGACAGAAAAAAATTACCTTTAGGCGTTAAGTACCAACCACAAAGATCATGTTACAGAGATTTTCACTCTTTCTACTACCGTCAATAATTATTGGCATTCTACTCTCCTCCTGCGGACCTGACCGGACGCCGATGGGTGAATACATCGAGCTACCAGCCGACGGGCCGGTGCTGGTAGTCGGTAATCCGGACCAGAATATACTAGAACAACTGAAGAGTCCGATCAACAGGGTGTCGTTGACTACACCATATCGAATGCTCGACGAAGACAGTCTCTTCAGCTACCGAAACCTGGTGCTCCTGCGAGTAGAGAGCGACAGCCTTACCGCCCATCGCCGCCGAGCAGTAGAGCGTTTTGCCGCTGCCGGAGGACGGGTATTGATCGTAGACGACCGAGAGATCGTGCCTTATGAGTGGGCTTGGTACAACGATGCTCGCTCCGGAAAAAAAGACGTTAACGCCTTTGGTGCGGGATCCGTGCTTGCCATCAGCGGACTAGCGCCGGCACCCGGGGATTTCTTTGCTCTTTCAAGCTCCTCTGCACCTGCGGCCGCGCCCGTATCAGTATCCTTACCCGCCGCCCCAAAAGCGGATCGGTTCCAACTCGAAATACTAGACGACAACATTTACGAGCCAATGGAAATGGAGATTTTGCCCGACGGCAGCGTCCTCTTCCTGGAACGCCGTGGCAAGATGAAGCTGTGGACCAAAGGCGGAACCCGGCTCGTCCACGACTTCCCCGTCTGCATCGAAGGCAACTACGAAGACGGCCTCCACGGCCTGGCCCTAGACCCCGGCTACGGTAAGGAAAACTACTGGATTTATCTCTACTACAGCCCCTCCCCCTGTGACAGTCTCGACCAGCTACTAAGCCGCTTTGAGTACAAAAAAGGTGTACTAGACACCACTAGTGAAAAAGTAGTGCTACGCGTCCCTGTACAGCGGACACACTGCTGCCATAGCGGTGGCTCAGTAGAATTCGGCGCCGATGGTCTACTCTACCTGAGCACGGGAGATAATACATCAAGCAAAGCATCCGACGGCTACAGCCCGCTGGACGAACGCCCTGGACGTGGACCCTTCGACAGCCAAAAATCAAGCGGAAACATGAACGATCTGCGGGGTAAGATCCTGCGAATAAAAGTCACCCCCGAAGGTGGCTATGAGATCCCCGAAGGCAACCTATTCGCCGACGGTAAGGGCGGCAAGCCTGAGATCTACGTGATGGGCGTACGTAACCCCTTCCGCATCGCCATCGACCCGTGGACGAAGTACCTCTACTGGGGCGACGTTGGCCCGGACGTAGGAGAAGACGGCCGCTACGGACCCCAGAGCTACGACGAGTGGAACCAGGCGATGACTGCCGGCAACTACGGATGGCCCTACTTCGTAGGTGACAACTTTGCTTACCCCGACCGTAACTTTGCGACGGACGAAGTCGGAGAGCTCTTCAACCCCAAAGCTCCGATCAATGCATCGCCCAACAATACCGGAGCACGTAAATTACCGCCAGCCCGGCCAGCACTGATCTGGTACCCATACGGGCCTAGTAAAGAATTCCCAGTTCTTGGTACCGGTAGCCGCTCCGCCATGTCCGGCCCGTTCTACGACAAACGGCAGCTTGTACCGATCACGAACAGTGCATTACCAGATTATTACGACGGCAAGTGGTTCATCTACGAGTGGGCGCGGAGCTGGATAAAAGTGGTTACGCTGGATTCAGCCCGGCAAAACATCGTTCAGATCGAAGATTTTCTACCAGAAGTTAAGTTCAGCAAGCCAATTGACTTTAAAATCGGCCCGGACGGATCGGTGTACATCATCGAATACGGCAACGACTACTTCCTGAATAATCCGGACGCGCGGCTGATACGAATCAGTTATTCTGCGCGTAATCGTCCGCCCGTAGCGGTGCTGAAACTCGACGAGTCGGCGGGAGGAATCCCCTTTTTTCCCGTCCTTTCTGCTTCGCAAAGTACTGATCCGGACCCGGGAGACAGCCTGGTTTACCGCTGGTACCTAGACGGGGAATTGGCTGCAGAAACAACGGACTTTTCGCCAACAATCACGCAGGCTGGTCCGCACGCCGTTCGCCTCGAAGTAGCAGACGGTTCGGGTAGTACGGCGGAAGCTTCAGTGGTGTTGACGGCCGGAAATTCCCGGCCTCAATTGAGCCTTATCCTAAACGGGAATCGCTCTTTTCTACTCCCTAGCCGAAACAAACTGAATTATTCTGCTGAATTAAATGACCCTGAGGATCAGGCTTCCGGTCAGTTAGACCAGAGCCAGATCGTCGTTAATGCTGCCTGGGTGAAAGACGGAGATTTGGTAGACGGCGTCCGAAGAGGCGAACGGCAACTGCCCGCCGGCGACCTCCGCTTCGCCGCCGGAGAAGGGTTGATCGCGAAGAGTGATTGCTACACCTGTCACAAGGAGCGCAGCGAGAACGTTGGCCCGGCCTACCTCGCGGTTGCGGAACGGTACGATGATAAGCCTGCGACTATTAGTTCGCTAGCAAAGAAAGTTATAAGAGGAGGCAACGGCGTATGGGGTGAACGGTTGATGAGTGCACACCCAGCGCTAAGCCAGGACGACACGGAGATCATGGTAGGCTACATCCTGAGCCTGAACGATGCCGGGCGCTTACCGCTGGCCGGAAGCACCAGCCCCGGGAAGGGGTCGGGTAGTTACGTACTCGCCGCCAGTTACCGGGATAAAGGCGGTAGGAACGCGCCGCCATTGGTTGGGCAAAGTGCCATCGTACTGAGGTCGACTACCCTAGAAGCCGAATCTGCCAACGATGGTTTGCACCGTGCAGCCGTGCCTCAGGGTGGGGAGAACAACGCCTTTAAAGTGGTGAACTTCCGCCCCGGCGGGAGTCTCCGCCTGGCGAACATTCACCTCCTCGGGATAAAGTCCGTCAACGCTCACCTGCACGCCAATGTAGCGGGAATTTTAGAGCTGCGGTACGGCGACCGCGAAGGTAAACTCCTCGCTGAACAGAAGCTAAGCCCTACTGAAAAATGGAATGCTTATGTGGACGTGAAGATGCTACTTCCGAAGGATACTGGTGATTTGCCTCCGGCCGATGTTTACCTCGTCTGGAAGGGCGAAGGTGGGGTAATGGAGGATGACATGGGCCACCATCGGCCTGGGGACTTGGGGTTTGTGGACTGGGTTTCGGTGGAGTGAGTGCGCAACTCTGCCCCGCGCGGACCGCAACGCCTACCGGGGCCAAGAACCTTGGCCCCGGGCTCCGCTCAACGCTACTTCGGCTCACGCCATCCCGGAGTAAAACGATTTGATCTCTCCAGAATCTTCACCTTACTTCTGCCTTAAAAAAACCAATAGATATGGCTAGGTAATTCCCTCAACTAAACCACCGCCTCCCTGACTTCATAAACCGGCAGCAGCTCTTCTTCGTCGCTACCGCCCCGGCAAAAGGGGCGAGTGAACTACTCGCCAAAAGAGATGGACTCATTGAAGATACTCTCCCCCAACCAGATCGCCTGGCTCGATGTAACCGGCAGTGGCAACGAAGACCGGGGGTTTCTAAACCAGTGGGCAGAAAAACAGAGTACGCAGGAGGTAGAGAATTACTAGACGGAGCAGAATACGGTCAGTATCGATGGGTTACCTACTAACTACTAAAGCTCCTTCGGTCTCGGAAAACATGAGCTTCCCCGCTGCGCACCTCACTTTATTATAATACCGAACCAGTACCTTAGCTCCATGCTACTTCCCTACAAAAAGAAAGGCCGCTTGGAGGCCGGTTGCGACGAGGCCGGCCGTGGTTGTCTGGCAGGGCCGGTTTTTGCCGCAGCGGTCATACTTCCTCCGGGATTTAGTGATCCGGAGCTGAACGATAGTAAAAAACTTAAAGAATCTGCTCGGAATGCCCTTCGGATTCGGATTGAGGAAAACGCTCTGTCCTGGCGGGTCGCGAGTTTCAGCGTTGAAGAGGTGGACGAGTTCAATATCTTTCAGAGCAGTTACCGAGCAATGCACCGGGCGCTTGATGCGCTGAGCCATCAGCCGGTGTTTTTGCTCATCGATGGCAAGTTCTTCGTTCCCTACGGAGAGATGCCCTACGAGTGCATAATCAAGGGCGACGGCAAATACCAAAGTATCGCCGCCGCCGGCATCCTTGCAAAAACGCATCGGGATGAGTATATGCGTAAGATTCATCAAGACTATCCGCAATACGGTTGGGACACCAACGCAGGTTACCCGACGCTAAAGCACCGGGCGGCGATTGAAAAATATGGTGCTACGGAGCACCACCGGAAGAGCTTTCGGTTACTTAAAGAAGGAAAGCAGTACCGCCTTTTCGAAGACCAGTAAGTTATTTATACGGTGTCCCTGCCCGAAAAGTAATTCATATCCAGTGGACCTTGCCCAATTGCTCTTCCACCAGTTTACGGTCGGTTCCCAGGCCCAGCATCATGCCTCCTCCTCCCGCACCGCAGAGCTTTAGCAGGTAGCCCTTTCCTGTCCATTTACCGTGCAGATGAGCCGGGATAAAATCAGGAAATTCACGAATTTGGAATTCGGCAATGCGGGCGGTGAATTCCCACAGTGCTTTCCGGTTGCCGGCCAGAAGGGCGTCGATGGCGGCATCGGCGTTGGTCGTCCATTCTTTGTTGATGGCCTGGGCGAAGCCGGCGTCGGAGTCGTAGCGAAAAGTAAAGGAGCGGATAAAGTCTGATGCTTTACGTTCAATACCTGTGTCTAACAAAAAAAAACCTTCGTCCCAGTTAGCGGGTAATTTCGTAGTACTAGGAGCTTGGCCGCCGCCAAGTAATACCGGCTGTTTGAGGTAACAGATGAGCGGGTCGGTGCCGGAGCTTTGGCCGTGGAAGTGTTGCTCCATGCGGGCCAGCATATTCCGCAGGTCTTCGGTGCTCAGGGCCTTGCCTTTGTCGGTAGCGAAGCGGCTCCAGATGGCGGCACAGACGGCACCGCTGCTGCCAAGGCCGTAGCCGGTTGGGATGTTTCCGGTGAGTCGCCAATCGGCCAGGAGGTGGTCTTCGAGCAGCCCGGTTTCCAGCACGTCTTCAGGGATAGCGATTTTCAGGTAGTCGCAAAACCTAAGCAACTGTTCATCTGGTGTACTACGACTCCAGCGTAAGGCTAGGCCAGGGTACGGGACGGCAAGGCCGCGGCCGCTACGCAGCACGGTGTGCTCGCCGTAAAGGAGAATTTTTGCGGGGTATTCACGGGCCATGAAAGTTAAACTTTACAGGTCGGATAAAAGTTGCTGGCGCAGGGTTTTTCGCTTCGCGGCTCCTCTGCAATGGGGCGCGGCCGCAGGTACGAAGTAAGGCTATTTTTACACGTAAGTCTGAAATGACTCTTACTCGACCTTCCCTTGCACCTGCGTTCGCGCCCCTTAAAATACCCGCTCTCCGCGCAAAATAGACAGGTTGTAGTTGAAGACGAACTTTGGTGTTTCGGTATATAGCTCTTCGTAGATCTCCAGGGCAGTGCGGCGGGCCTCATCGTCGATACCTGCACTAATTCGGAACCGAGTGAGGTAAGCTTCAGCCAGCTGCTCGGGGGTGAGCTCTTCATCTTTTAATATCTCCTCTACGGCAAACAGTGCTTCTTCGGTATTTTGGGGGTCGTAGGCGGCAAGTGCCCTGGCGTGCAGTAAGCGTGCGCCGTTGATCAAGTCCGGATTTCCGAGTTCTTTCGCGATCCGAAGTGCTTCTATTTCCACCTCGCGTAGGGCGTCCAGCTGGTTATCCGCCAGTAAAACACGGCCTTTTTCTTCCAGGCTGGACGCGAGCACAAGGCGATTATTAGTGCTGCGAGCAATTTGAATCGCCTGGTCGTAGTACATCAAGGATATATCAAGCTGGCCTTGGAGGTAATAAATATCACCAAGGGTATTTACCGCTTTGGCTACTCCTTTACGGTAACCGAGCTCCCGGCTGATGCTAAGGCTTCGGTCGAGGTGCTGGATGGCCTTGGTGAAGTTACCCATCACGCTATTGATGTCTCCCACCAACCCTTCCACTACCGCGATTCCCTGCCGGTCACCAAGTTCCTGGCAAATCCTCAAATCTTTAGTGAAGTGCTCAATGGCTTTTTCGTAGTCCCCTTCCCTTTCGAATACGCTTCCAAGACTACCCAGACCAATGGCCTGCAGGCGTTTATTGCCCAATTCTTTGGCGAGTTCAAGGCCGGCATAGTGGTGCTCCTTGGCTTTTTCGTAATCGCCGCTCTCGAAATAAATTATTCCCAGATTGGTATGCAGGCTGGCCAGGCCCATGGTGTCCTGGTTATTCTGGTGGCGGGGAATTTGTTCTTCAACTACCCGAATAGCTTCTGAATAATTACCGAGGTTCATGTGGGTAAGGCCGAGGTGACTGATCGTTTCGGCAGCGCTTGAGGTACCAACAGCACTGAAGCCGTTATTCAGCGATTTTGCGTAATAGGTCAGTGCGTCCTGATAATGCGCCGTTCTAAAGTAAAGATTACCCATATTACTGTGGGTCCTGGCAATCCTGAAGATATCATCTACGGATTCGAAGAGTCCAGCGGCAATACGTAGGTAGTTCATCGCCTTTTCGTAGTCTCCCTTCAGGGTATGGAGCCGGCCAAGGTGATTATTGGTACGGCCTAGCAGAACTATATCGCGGCTGGCCTTGGCAATACGCTGGCCTTGCTCGTAGGCACCCTGTGCCTCATCCCACCGGCCAACGATCTCCAAGACCTTGGCACGGTTGATGTGGGTATTCACCGTTAGCTCCTGGTCTTCCTGCGTTGCAAATTTATCAATAAGCCGCTCGTACAAGTCCAGTGCCTGTTGGTTTTGGAAGTTGGCCCGGGCGTAGTTGGCCGCCTTACCGAGAAATTCGATGGTTTCCTCTTTTTCTCCGGCTTGCTCGTAGTGGAAGGCGAGATCTACGTAGCGTTCCTCAATATTATCGACGTAGAGCTTTTTAATGGCCATCGCGATCTGCCGGTGCAGTTGCTGTAGGCGCGTCGTTAGCTGCATACTGTACACGGCTTCCCGTAAGAGGCTGTGCCGGAAGATGTAGCGCAATTCGTTCATGGCACTCCATATCTGGCCCTTCTCCGCTACTTCGATCTGATCGCGCAGCATCGTCATTACTTCCTCGGTAGAGTTTAGGTTGTTTTCTTCCCGGAGCACTTCAGACAGTACAGGAATATCAAACTCCCGCCCGATCACCGCTGCTGCCTTGACGGTTTCCCTAACCATATCCGAAAGGCGATCGATTCGGGAAGTCAGGATGGAGGTGATGCTGGTAGAGAGCTTGATGCTTTCATCACTGAGGTTCAGGACACCGTCCTCCCCCGTTATCAGCAGGTCGTTTTCCCGAAAGTATTCCAACACTTGTTCCAGGTAGAAGGGATTGCTGTTGGTTGCCCTCAGGAGTGTTTCTAGGCAGTCGTCTCCAATGGGAGAGCCAAGAGTAACTTCAGCTAATTGGCGGACGGCCTTTTCGTTCAGGGCACTGATTTCCACCATGAGGACGGACAGGTCATTTTCCTCTCTTTCTTTTTCGGAAATCAGGCGTGAGTAGGTACCATCGTCTTCTGCTCTAGAAGTGGCAATGATGAGCAAAGGCAGATTCGTCGTTCGCCGGACGAGCTCCCGGATAACGGCTAGGCTGTCGTCGTCGATCCAATGAATGTCTTCGAGTTCCAAAACAGTAGGCTGAACCATACACTCGGCCACCAGCAGATTTACGATAGCAGCGATGGTGTTTTGGTACCGGCCCTGGGCATCGAGTTGGGTCCAAAGGGAGCGCAGCGGCGCGATACCCAGCTGGGCGGCGAGGATGGACTCTGTCCGCTCTAGCTCGTGGAGAGCATTATCCACAACTGCCGATTGTTCGAGGCGGCGTAGACTCTGCTTCAATTGGCTGATGCGAAACTGAAACCTACGTTCGTTTTGTGCTCCGAGCAGATCGATACTTTGCCGGAACATCCGGCGCAATAAATAGGTAAAGGGATTAAAAGGTTTTTGCAGAATCTGATCTGAGCTGGCCAGCAACCAGTTGACCGATTGGCTTTGGTTTAATTGCCGATGAACATCATGGGTGAGCCGGCTCTTACCAATACCTGCCTCGCCCAAAACATAGGCCAGGCCGGCGCACTTTCCTTTAAATATTGGTTGCGCGAAAGCTAGTAATTTTGCTATTTCTTTCTCCCGCCCCACCAGCTCTCCTCCGTAACTTGGTTTACCAAGCGATTGCCGCCGCCCGTTCAGGGCAAAGGTGGGTACTGAGGCCTGAATTCCCTTATAGTGGATATCTCCTTTGAGTTGGAAACGGAAGTGAGGAGCTTTGGCCAACTCTTCATCTACCAGAATATCATGCCAATCTGCCGTCCCCATGATCCGTGCAGCGAGATTTACCCGATTTCCGACACAAGCGTACTGTGCCCGTTCTCTACCACCAACTATTCCAGTAAAAGCAGTACCCACCGTAAGGCCCATCCGATACTGAAACGAAGCCTGGTTTTCTTCTCTCAGGGCATCGAGCCCGCTCTTCACGGTCAGGCAAAATTCTAGTGCGCGAACCGCGTTGTTCTCGTAGGAAACGGGGGCGCCGAAGAATATGACCATCAGAGAGCCTTTGTCTCCAAAGTCTACCTCTTTAAAATAGCCTCCGAAATCATTAACCTGATTAAGTACTACCGTAGCGAATTCATCCAGTTCTTTGTGAGTTCCAATCTCGTTAAAAGCCAGAAAGGCCGAGACTACGGAGCGAAACTCACCGGTTTGGTCGTACCTCACCACCTCTGGAGGCAAAAAGGTCGTTGCGATCTCGGCACCAACTTCGGGTAAATCAAGCGGTGGATAATCTACGTCATCTAGAAAATGACTGACGCCTCCTAACAAGCGGTAAGCTCCCTGATTTACTTCTTCAGCAACAATGGATTGGTTTTCCAGTAGGGTGTGCATGGTTTCGTCCATCACGATGTCTGCCTGGTTGGCTTGCGTCTGGCAGTAGGCCGCCTGATCAATAGCGGTGCCGCGAAAGTAGAAAGCACGGAGGCTACCTCCGACGATGCCGTAATTTACCGTTCCAGCCGCAATACCAGCCTTTACCCCGATGGTATATTCACCGAAACGATTATCTCTCTCCTGAAAGATCGTCCGCGCTTTATCCGCCGTATGAAGCAGGTGAGTGGCATGAAGGCGGTCCAGTGTGCCGGGGAAGACGGCGGTAAAGGCATCTCCCGCGAAGTAGGGGATGAACCCACCTCTGGCGTAAACAAGGGCTACAAGCGGATCAAATATTTCATTGAGAATGAGGGATAGTCGTTCAGCTCCCACCGGCCCTTCCTTCATCAGGGATTCCGTCAGTTGGGTAAAACCCGACAGGTCGATGTTCATCGTGAAACCGACAATATCTCCTGAGAGCTGACCGGCCAGCAATCTCTGCTGAATAAATGGTGGGATTAACGGCTGCAATGTTGTTTACTGAATATGGGTAACGGTTAAAGATACGGCACTGAATGCCCCACCGGATGATAAACCTAAATAAACACGACCGCACCTGTTGCCAAGAGCGGTCGCATAAGGGAAAGATTTTATCAAAACTCCGGAAGAAAAAGCTTCATCCCGGCCTTGGATTGGTTGATATAGTGTAATCCGTGAATGTTTGAATTAAGACTTCCAGTTATTAAAAATGGCGCGCACCATCAAAAAGGGCGGAAGACAGGCTCAGGACTCCACCGATGGCAAATGCGAATAAGAAAGCGTACAACAAAGTCATTGGTAAGTAGATTAAAAGATGATTAAAACGGTGACATTGTTGCTCATGGAATAAATCACAAGAAGCACAAATTTTGGCAAAAAACCAAGCACATCGCCGAATTTATTCAACCTGTTCTAATCTATCTAGTCTGTCCTGACGGGTAAGGGCAAAGCTGCCACCAGGTCTTCTTGGCGATCACCTTCAGGAATCCCTTCACTCAACTTCCACCGAAACACTCTCAGATCCTTAGCTCCTTCTGGCACTGTTACGGGATGCAAGTGAAGTTGGCGGTGAGCAGGTACAACGGCGATAACTTCCCCATCTTTCCCATCTTCGTCGCCAAGCCCCGTAAAGATGAAGTAGGCATCCTCTTCCGAGAGCGGCTCTACGTGTGAAAGGTCGAGAAAAACAAGCTCTTGTTCATCGAGAAAATGCAAAATCACAGTTCCTACTGCTGTCGGAGCATTAATCGTCTTCATATGGTGCCAGTCAGGCGCTTGTTCCTCTATCTTTTTAAGGGCCTGCTTGTGCGCATTGTTGTCTTGCGCGTGGTGCGCTTTTTCGGTTACAATCTCCGTTTTGTTTGTCTCGCTCAGGCGAAAAAGATAACCTGAAAAGCACAGGAGGAGTAAGCAAGCGGCCATGAGGCAGTAGCGCCAGATGACAAGAGAGTAATTTCTTTCGGATATGGCCAGAATCATCTCATGGTCTAGGTCTTCGTAGTCAGTTGCTGTCCTTATTTCTCTGCCTTCCAGCGGTGTTGTCAAGCCGTTATCGGTGGCATAACTATCAAGCTCATTGCGCAATTTTTCGTAGTCTTCCCTGGCTTCGGGGCTTTCCTCAAGTATTTTTTCCACCAACAACGATTCCTTCCGGCTGGTGACGCCGAGAATGTATTGTTCCAGTAAACCAGATTTTTTCAGACTTTCGCGGTCCATTTTGTTCCAGGGCCTTTGTTGATGATAATATTAATGCACTACTACTTGAACGAAGAAAATCCGCTTTGTGTTCAAGTAACCTACCTTCAATCAGGGAAATACAATTTAGCTAACTTTGTCAGCCAAAAACTTGTCACGGGAAACTAGTACCCGAGACTTGGTTTCCTTACAAGACATTTGATGAACCTGTTCAACTAGAAATTAATTAACTCCCTCCGCTATCCAGCTAAAAACCTTTGGCATAAGACATCACGGCCCCGGCTCCGCCCGCCGTCTCCGCAACGCACTCGATGCCTACGCGCCCGATCTAATTTTGATCGAGATGCCTGCTGATGCAGATAAAGTCTTGCGCGAAATAGTAACCAACGGACTGCGCCCTCCTGTTGCCCTCGTACTCTACGACGCAAAAGACATCGAACGGGCAAGCTTCTACCCCTTCGCCGGCTTCAGCCCGGAATACCAAGCCATCGACTGGGCGGTGGAGCGGGAGGTAGACGTCTGGCCAATTGACCTGCCCGCCAGAAATTACCTGGCCAAACAGTCCGCCAAGCCCCCCCCCACCCTTTTCGCCACCGCAGACCCTCCTGTCGAAGAACCTTCCGTCTTACCCGGAAAAACCAGCAAACAACTCCGAAATCAGCTGCGCCGTGATCCGCTGTCCCTGATGGCCGAACTGGCCGGCTACAAGGATTCGGAAGCCTGGTGGGATGCTACCCTCGAGCGCGGCCATAAAAACTCCCTGGCCGTTTTCGAAGCCCTGCTGGCCATGATTTCAGAACTACGAGAAACCTTTCCCTCTGCTTCCAACGACGAAAACCAACGCCGCGAGGCATTCATGCGCACCGAGATCCGCAAGGCCATGAAGACCGGGGCGGAGCGCATCGCCATCATCGTTGGGGCCTGGCACGGGCCGGCCGTCAGTGATCCGCTCCTGTACAAAGCTGCCACCGACAAGGACATTCTGAAAGGCTTGCCTAAAGTAAAGATCGCCGCTGCCTGGGTTCCCTGGTCCTATCCCCGCCTAGCCAGAGCTGGTGGTTATGGTGCGGGGGTCGCCAGCCCGAACTGGTACCAGCTCATCCACGACTTCCCCGACAATGCCACTGAACGCTGGATGGCAACGGCAGCTAAACTGCTGCGCGAAGAAGGCTTCGACGCCAGCCCAGCCATGGCTACCGAAGGTGTTTCTCTCGCAAAAACACTAGCCACCTTGCGCGACCACGAACAACCCGGCATCCATGAGCTAGAACAAGCACTACTCGGCACCCTCGCCGCTGGGCGGCCCGAACGCCTGGCCGTCATCCATAAAAAGCTGACGATCGGTACTACCGTCGGCTTCGTCCCGCCCGACGTGACCACCGTCCCCCTCCTGCAAGACCTAAACCGGGAGCTGAAAAGTACACGCATGGCGAAGCTCTGGGAAACCGCTGGCGAGCAATACTTAAAGGTCACCAAATCCAACCCGCGCGGCGGTATCGACCTACGTACGAACAACGACCTCCGCAAAAGCCACCTGCTTCACCGCCTCAACCTGCTGGAAATCTTCTGGGGGAAACTCCAGCCTTCAGGGCCAGACAGCATCAGTAGCTTCAAGGAAACCTGGCTGCTTGAATGGCAGCCGGAGTATAGCCTCTACTTGATCGAACGAGCCAGCTATGGCAATACCGTCGCCATCGCGGCGGGGAGGTATGCCTCCGAGAAAGCGGCAGACTTACGAACCGTCCGTCCCCTCGCCCAGCTCACCCTCGATTGCCTGCGGGCCAACCTCCCCGATGTGGTGCCCGACCTTATGGCCCTACTCCGCAACCGAGCTGCGGAGACAACAGACATTGCCTCCCTACTCGCTGCCTTACCGTCGCTGGTGCAGACTTCTCGTTACGGCGACTCACGCAAGACAGACACCACGGCTTTGCTACTGGTCATTGATGAATTACTACCGCGTCTCGCTGCCGGATTACCCGCTGCGGCAACGAATATCGACGATGAGCAAGCGGATGAATTACTCAAGCATTTAGCCGCAGCCAACTACGCACTGGCACAACTTGACAACGAGCAACATACCGATGTTTGGACGGGTGGGTTGCGGCGCACGACGGCGGCCGGTGGCGTTCATCCACTGATCGATGGCCATGCCGTTCGCCTACTTTACGACCACGAGATGTTGGACGACGAGGAGGCGGCAAGAAGGTTCTCGCGGGCGCTTTCAGCGGCCAACGGAGCGCATGCCGTGGCACAGTGGCTAAGTGGATTCCTGCATGGCAGCGGGCAGTTACTTTTCCATTATCCACCGCTCTGGGGGCTGGTCAACGACTGGGTCGCTAACCTAGCCTGGGAAGACTTTGAGAACATTCTACCCCTGTTACGGCGGACGTTTGCGGACTTCAGTCAGTTTGACCGGCAGCGGTTGCTGACCCTGGCGCGCGAGGAGGTTGGTGAACGAAAGCAGGATATTTCCGTAACGGCTGAAAAAGCAACGCCTTTCGCTATGCGGATTCCTTTGGAGGTGGGCGCGGCCGCAGGTGCAAAGGAAGTTGAAGTGCCGGGGAATGAACCTTCAGCAACGGTCTCCGGAGAGGCTTTGGTCAAGGCCTTATTGGAGTGGATAGGCTAGCGCGTCGGCCGTAGAGTGTTCAGTCTTTTAGACCGAGCCCTCCTACATTACTGGACGCTCACCGCGCAGCAGCCCCAAAGGGAACGATTGTTTTATCCTTGACTTCGCCAGAGGCGAAAACAAACACTTCGGGGTATTTTGAGCATCCGTCCCGAAATACCGGATAGCCTACAGCGGATTGGTTAAACTCACTAACTTTGCCATCCCCAACCTCTTGCTTCTTAATCCCTCCCCCGGCACCCGCGGCTGCGGCATAAAAACCTCCCTATCAAAACACGTTCCGAAAAAATATTCCTCACCGCTGCCGTATTTCTGGCCGGACTTTGTAGCATCGTCTACGAGCTGCTGATCAGTACCACGAGCAGTTATTTTCTGGGGAACAGCGTAAAGCAATTCAGCCTCACCATCGGGATTTATATGTTCGCGATGGGAATTGGTTCGTTCCTGACGAAGTTCGTGGAAAAGCGAGAATTGGAAGCGTTCATCCGGACGGAACTATTGCTCGGTTTGCTCGGCGGCCTGTCCGTTCCACTGCTATATTTCTTATTTCAGCACCAGAACAACACACAGTACCAGTTCACAATGCTGGGGCTTGTGTTCGCTATCGGGCTACTAACTGGGCTCGAAATTCCACTGCTCGCCCGCGTGATGGAACGCTACTCACCGCTGAAGAATAACCTGGCCGATGTGCTCGGTTTCGACTATGTAGGCGCGCTTGCCGCTACGCTCCTGTTTCCGTTTTTACTGCTGCCCTTCGTCGGTCTGTACAGCTCCAGCCTTATCTTCGGAGCGGTGAATTTACTGCTCGGTTTTGGCGTTTGCTGGTTCTTTCGCGACCAAATGGAAGCGCGACGAAAGCGTGCGGTGTACATCTGGACCGCCATTGGCCTGGTCGCCTTCGGAGCCTTGCTTGCCTGGGCCAATCCTTTCCTGGCGCAGTGGGAGGCATCGGCCTATCCGCACCGGGTTATTTACCGCGAGCAATCACCCTACCAGCAAATTACACTAACGCAAAACAAAGATGATCTGCGGCTGTACCTCAACCGGGTGATTCAGTTTTCTTCGCGGGATGAGTACCGCTACCACGAGGCGCTGGCCCTGATTCCGGCGGCAAGCGTTCCTTCGGTAAAGCGCGCGCTCATTCTCGGCGGCGGCGAAGGGTTGCTCGCTCGGGAACTCCTAAAACTCCCCGAACTGGAGCAACTCACCATCGTCGACCTCGACGAGCGGGTGTTCGATCTTGCCCGGCGCCACAAGGTCATCAAGGCGCTGAACGCAGGTGCCGTAGACGACCCCCGGGTCCGCTGCATCGCCATCGACGCCGCAGTATTCCTGCGCAATGATACGGCTACCTACGACTTAATCCTGGCCGATTTACCCGACCCCTCCAGCGAGAGTGTAGCCCGCCTTTACAGTACCTGGTTCTTCGGGATGGCAAAGGCACGGCTGGCGCCCGATGGTGTTTTTGCTACGCAGGCTACCAGCCCGTTTCATACCCGAAAAACTTTCTGGTGCATCAACGCGACGCTCGGGGCGATCGGCTTCGAACATATCCGGCCTTATAAAGTGATGGTGCCCAGCTTCGGAGTTTGGGGCTTCATTATGGCCGGAGGAACGGGCGCAAAACCTGGCCTACGCACCGACGTGCCCCGCCAGTTCCTCGAACCCGAAGCCCTTCCCTCCATGTTCTACTTCCCTCCCGACCTCCGTGAACCTGCCAACCTGAACCTACGACCCAACCGCCTCGACCGACCCGTCCTACTCGACTATTTCCTAGACGAATGGTCCGACTGGCAACGCGAAAAAACCTTCTAATGCCCGCACCTAAACCCTTCCCGCTACCACCCTGCAGCAAACCGCTAGGCCGCCATGTCCACCTCGACCTCTACGAATGTACGGCCGGCCTCCTCGTTACTCCGACAGACTCCGAACACATCCTCAACGAGGCCGCCCGGAGGATGAATGCCACTATTTTAGGCAGTCATTTTCACGCCTTTAATCCGCACGGAGTGAGTGGTGTCGTCGTGATTGCAGAAAGCCACCTGACCATCCACACCTGGCCGGAGCACGCTTATGCGGCGGTAGACATTTTTAGTTGTGGAGCGTTAGATCTGGAGGCTGGAATAGCTCACTTGGTAGAGGCTTTGGGGGCAAAAAGGAAAGAATTGGCTGCTTTTGATCGGGGTTTTGTTGGATAGGGTTGAATGCGGACGTGAAAAAGAGATGGACATCACCTATCGTAACGGCGATAGAATCGGCGGCCGGCGCGTAGGTTTTCTCGTGGACGAGAAAATAATGGTAGAACTAAAAAGCATCGCCAAACTAAAAGATGATAATAAGATGCAGACGAATAAGTGCTACAAAGATCGACGCATCTCCACCATATGCTTCCGAAACCCTTTCTTCTCATAAGCCCGCAGCGCTCCGGCGTTATCATCATATACCCGAAGGCGAACTTCGGTCAGGCCCCGCTCTTTCGCCCAGTCGAATAAAGCATCGGTGACCAGGCCATTTACACCCCGGCCCCGGTAATCCGGACTAACAAACATAAAACCAAGAAAGCAGTATGTTTCCGGCTCGACAAAGTGTTCTGAGGTCCTTTCTTTAGCATAGCCTGACCCTATTATCAAGTCTCCATCTACGGCAACGATCACTTCAGCCCAATCAACGTCAATAAGTTCGCCAATGTCATAGTAGCTAATGGGATCGGGTTTCAAGGTGGGGTCGAAAGGGCGCTCAAAGGCAACGATACCTTGTTCAAATTCGAGGAGAGCGGGCAGGTCGGCCTGGGTGGCGGTACGGGTGGTGATCATGAGAGCTGGATTCAGTTTTTATTGACGTAAATTATTACGTAGATCGCGTCGCCGCCGTTTAACTATGGAGCAGTAACTACGCTACGCTTTATCCGGAATTACTCTGGTTGAGTCTCCACAGAATTTAAGGGTATGCGTCGTAGCGTAATTGATGGTGTGCGCGTTAGAAATAAACCGTTTCCTTAATCTCCGGCGCGTTCAGTTCGTGCTCTCCCGTTTTGAAGCCATTCATGGTTAGCGAGGCCATCTTCTTTTTGAAGTTCAGGACCACGGTTACTCCTTCCTTAATTTCGCCGCTGCTACAATCCTGAGGCGTGATGCTGTACTCCGCTTGTCCGGTCGAGAGGTTGTAATCAAGTTTAGCGAATTCTGTGCAGGAGTCATAGGACTTGGTGGTTGTGCCGATGAGCTCAAAATCACCGTTTTGCCAACGAAAACGATGGACGTAGTCCCACTTTGCCCTACTACCTCCGAAGTGCTTGATGGCGATGGTACCGTTTTCAATTTCCACGCTTTCCAGCGGATCGCCCATCATGCCGCCGTGCTCAGTGGAAAGGATAACTTCTTCGGCAGTATACCAAGCGTCCAGGTCAGCGCCTTCGCCGGAGTAGACCACTAGCTGGCGTTTGAAGCCGAGGCCGTCGTTTTCTTCTTTGGTGATGACTACTTCTAGGCGGTCTTCTTCTCCGTCTCCGTTGAGATCGTTCTTAACCACTTTGGTCGTTACCGGTGTTCCGTCCAAACCATCAATAATAGTGGCCTTGCCAGATTCTACCTTTACTTTTTTGAGGGCTGGCAGCGTTACCTCCGGTTGTTCCTGCGGAACGGCCTTAGTGGCCTTGTCATCATTTTCGCAGGCACATAGTGTCAGGAGTAAGAGAATAAGTAAGTTCTTCATACGGTAAATATCGGTCAAAGAATAGTGACAACCGAAGCCCCCCGTCTGAAGGGTTTCATTTCTCGGTTATGATTCAATTAGATGGTGCCACTTCAAGGCAACGCTTTCTCATCAAGTAATGGTTCCCGTACCTTCGCCCTCAATGCAATTCAAGCTATCCCACACCGACCAAAAATCCGACGCGCGCGCCGGCACCATCACCACCGACCACGGCGAGATCAATACGCCCATTTTCATGCCCGTTGGCACGATCGGGACGGTCAAAGGCGTACACCAGGCCGAATTGAAAGAACAGGTAAAAGCCCAGATAATCCTTGGCAATACCTACCACCTCTACCTCCGCCCCGGCATGGAGACGATGGAGGCAGCCGGCGGACTGCATAAGTTCATGAACTGGAACGGTCCAATCCTGACCGACAGTGGCGGCTACCAGGTATTTAGCCTCGCCCACCGGCGCAAGATCACCGAAGAAGGCGCCACCTTCGCCAGCCATATCGACGGCTCGCGGCACCTCTTCAGCCCAGAATCCAGCCTCGGCATCCAGCGGAGCATCGGGGCCGACATCGTGATGGCCTTCGACGAATGCCCGCCTTACCCCAGCACCCGGAAGTACGCCGAAGACAGCATGCACCTGACCCACCGCTGGCTCGAACGCTGCGTGGCCTTCATGAACGAAACCCAACCGAAGTACGGACATTCCCAAGCGCTCTTCCCCATCGTGCAGGGCAGCAGCTTCGATGACCTGCGGACAAAATCTTGCGAGTTCATCGCAGGCCAGGACCAACCGGGTAATGCCATCGGCGGTCTCTCCGTCGGCGAACCTATCGAAGATATGTACCGCATCAGCAAACTCTGCTGCGATGTCCTCCCGAAAGATAAACCCCGTTATTTGATGGGCGTCGGCACCCCGGCCAATATCATCGAATGCATCGGCCGAGGGGTGGATATGTTCGACTGCGTACTGCCCAGCCGCAACGCCCGCCATGGCATGTTGTACACCCGCGAGGGAATCATAAATATCACGAACGCCAGGTGGCGCAATAATTTCTCCCTGATTGACGAACGGGCGGACGGTGCACCAACTTCACAGGCGCACACCAAAGCCTACCTGCATCACCTCTTCCGGGTCAATGAACTCCTCGGACCACAGCTCTCGACCCTGCACAACTTAGCCTTTTACCTAGCGCTGGTTAGAGAGGCCCGGGAACATATTTTACAGGGAGATTTTGCGGAGTGGAAAATGGAGGTATTACCGGGGCTGGAGCAGAAACTTTAAACGTATACCTTCTTGGTAAGAAACGCTGCCGAACCTTGTAAAAGCAATGCGTAATGCAGTTCAGGCTGGCGTGGATGTTGTTTGGTTCTGTTGATAGTAAGTACCCAGAAAATATTATCCACATTATGTGACGTCATTTTCAGAAAATTACGGAGGCGTTCATGCGATTAGTCTCGAAGTAGTCTTTCTTCACGTTACTCCCTATGAACCGCAGGCCTAGCCCCGCGTTATATTAGCGAATAAAATTCAATAAATAATGCCAATCCGCCTGGGCGAAACCGCCCCCAATTTCAACGCCCAAACCACCATGGGTGATATTAATTTTTACGAGTGGGCCGCAGATAGCTGGGTAGTACTCTACTCCCACCCCTCCGATTTCACCCCCGTCTGCACCACCGAACTCGGCCGCACCGCCGCCCTACAGGAAGACTTCGAACGCCGCAACACTAAAGCCATCGCACTAAGCGTAGACGATCTGGAAAGCCACATGAACTGGCTGAAGGATATTGAAGAAACCCAGAGCGTAAAAATGAACTTCCCCATCATCGCCGATGAGGATAAGTCCATCGCTATCGCTTACGATATGCTGCACCCGGAAACCGACGCCAAGTTCACCGTCCGCTCCGTCTTCATCATCGACCCGAACAAGAAGGTCCGCCTAACCCTGACCTACCCGCCTTCAACCGGGCGTAATTTCCAGGAAATCCTCCGCGTGCTGGACAGCCTTCAGCTTACCGACGGCTACTCCGTAGCCACTCCCGTAGACTGGGAAGACGGCGAAGACGTCATCGTTTCCCCCTCCATCGCTACCGAAGACATTACGGATAAGTTCCCTAAAGGACACAAGGTGATTAAGTCTTACTTACGTACTACGCCGCAGCCCAATCGCTGAATTAAACGGCCTTCAGCCTTTTAGACTACCGCATACCGGAGGCGGCATTGTGACACGTGTGCACTTTGCCGCCTTCCCTATGCAGTAGCCTAAAAGACAAGACCGTCTAAAAGGCGAAGCCGTCTAAAAAGCCGAAGGCCGTCTATTTCACTTCATAGGTGACCTTAACCAGCCGCAACTTATTACGGTGCTCAGAGGGTAAAATCATCTCATTAGCCGCCACCTGCACCCCATCGCGAAAACGCAACCTCAGGTCCAGATCCCGGGTATGAAAGAGGCTATTGCGGTCAAACTCTCCACGGCCGTTCACAACGTATTCCGAAACAGTATTCTCGAACCGGATCTCATCATTGAACAAGAAACGCAGACTGCGCTGGTTCTCCATCAGGAAATAGCTAGAATACGCCCCGCCATCGTCCTGGCTGTACTGTCTTTTATGGAGAATGTTGCTCCAGTGTGGGTCGCCGTTCGGGTGGACGCTAAAGACCACCAACTCATCGTAGTGATAATCCACCAGCGGCCGAATGCCATAGTTATTCGCCACCTGGGTTCGGCTGGAGTTACTTCTGCGTTCCAACTGGCGATTGCGTTCGGTGATAATGAGGCCGCCACCATCCTTCCGCAATACGATGTTACGAACGGATAGTTCGTCGATCCCCGGGTTCTTTTTATTGTATTTCTTTCCTTCAATGTTACGGATAAGAGTGAGCGGGAATGGCGTAAAACTAGGTTGGGTGGCAGCGGGGTTTGCCGGATCCACATTGATCCAGAAATAGCCATCAGCGCGGGTAAAGTTCTTTATGGTATAAAGTCCGGCAGCGGTCAGGTGACCATTCTGGTTATCGTAGCGAAAAAAAATATCGTAGGTCAGGCTATCTCCCATCGACACTTCGAATTTATCGAACTGGCGATTGGGTTTAATCGTGTGCACCTCGTATTTATGCTCTTTTCGCCTACTCTTGAAGTTGTCGCGTTCTATTACGAAGTAAGTGGTACCGTCGTTCGCAATCTCAGCCTGCATGAAGTCATCGTTGAAGAAGAACTTCTCAGGTTCCAACTCCATGTCGTAGCTGAGCTCCAGCTTTTCCATATCGATACCAAGGCAGCGGACCTTACTTTGTTGTTCGGTGATCAGGAGCAATAGTTTAGACTCATCTTCGGAGCGGTAGATACCTTCTTGCGGAGCAGTGCTGAACACCCCAAAGTCTACTAGCGTCGTACTATCCACGAGATTTCCCGCGGGGTTGTAGGCGTCAAGTTGGAGATAGTTCCGGCTACTCTTGCGGTAGAGGTACAGGAGGCTAAAACCAGTTCCGTCTTGCTTTGCTACCGATGTGAGCAGACGAATGTTACGGCCCCGTAGTTCCAACTCCTTCTCCCAGCTTTGCCGCATATTCCGGTCATAGCCGGTCAGCAGATGCTTCGTATCACGGTCTTGCATCAGCAGCACCTGCCCGCCTATTTTACCGATCAGGTCGTAATCGGTATCACTTCGCATCGTCAGTTCATCGCTGACGGTCAGAACCTGGGCGCGGGCGCGGGTGCAAAGGAAGGTCAAAAGAGCAAGAATGATCAGGGTACGCATAGTTCGGGTAGCTTTCGTATGTAGACGGAAAATGGAGTTGATTAGTTGTGTTCCCCTCCTCCCTGCAATAGATACCGCCCGACAGTATTATACATATCTCCATCAATAATCCCGTAGGGTAAAAGTCAAACGATGATAGCCCCGGACGCAATGAGATGCGAAGCATCGGGTAAAGCCCAGGAGTCACAGCGCCATGGAACACCGCCGTCTCCATTCCCAAACCGAGAACCCTATCACCAAAAAGTACTCCACCCCCACCAACCAGAGCAACTCCCCGTAAGGCTCCGTAACGTAGCTAACGTAAGTAAGCATAATTAAAAACGACCACACCAGCGGAAATCGCCACTGCGTAAAACAGCACAGCACAATCGGCACACTCAGGTACCAGGGGTGAATGGTCGTAGCACACAAAAGGTACAGCACAAACGCCCACATCCATCCCTCCGGCAAAGAAGCCCAATCCCGTCGCTTATCCAGCAAAGCCATTAGCAGAATCCCCGCCGCCGAAGCTTGCGCGAGCAGCGGACCAATCGTAGCAATCTGGTTCCACCCAATTTGCCAATATCCGATCGCCCGCGCCACGTAATACAAGCTCGCGTTGAACTCAAACTTCTTCTGGTACAACTCCAGGCTACTCTGGAAGCCCTCCAGAAAACCAGGAGACAGAAGCAAGGGCGCAAAGAACATCAAGCAGGCCACCCCGAAGGCAAGCGAAAAAACGTAGAACCGCTTCCCCGACGTCCACCAAGCCCGAAGCGGTCCTTTCCACAGCCGCCGAATCAACAGCGGCAGCAACATCAACGGCAACAGCTTACTGGCCACCGAAGCTGCCATCGCCACCGCCCCCGCAACCAGCTTACTGCGTTGCAGCAGGTAATACGTCAGTAAAAGGAAAAAGACCATTACCCCTTCGAAGTGGAGGTTGCCCATTATCTCGACGATGATTAGCGGATTTAGCCAGTAGAATAGTAGGTTTGTTCGGGGTAGTGAACGCTCTCCGACTTCCTTCTCCCCCGCCATCTCTCCTCGGGAGACGGGAGACGGCTTAGGCGGCGGCGGCTCAAGCATTGTGCCTTCAACTCTTTTTGCACCCTGCGTGCGCGCAAAAAAAAAACCGGAAGGGGTTAAGCGATTCGGGGACGTAAAAAGCCGCAACAACAACCACAAACTCCCCAACTCACAAGCCAGTAAAAACAGCTTTATAACTACCGCTGCGCTGTACCAGCTACCAGGACTGACCCACACCGCCAGCGTAAAAACACTCTGCGCCACCGGCGGATAAACCGTGTAATAGTCCGGAGAATTCAAACGGTCAAAAAGCGCCCGGCTCAGACCCGACACTTCGTTCCCAGCCTCCAAATAATAAGCGGGTAATTCCGAAAAAGGATTCTGCCCATCCATAATTAGGTACCCATCCCAAATAAAGCGATAAACGTCGTCACTAAGTAGGGGAAAGCCAAATACAAGGACCAGCCGCAACGCAATACCCAAGCCGACCAGCCACCACAAACGGATGTTATTAATACGATAAACCAGCACGAAATAACCGATAAAGGCCAGCACGAAAGCACATAGTAACGACCAAAACTCCGTCCGGTCTACACCATAACCGAGGTAAAACACACCGATGGTGAGTAGCAAAGCACCAACATAGGAGGTCCAAACCGGATGACCGTTTTTCCACATAGTGGCCACAAGTTAGTTACTACTCGGTAGCCTTGAGCTGATGTCCAAAGGCATTCAGGCCTCTAATCATCCATCGCGAAGCGATAAGAACATATCGACGACGATGAAGCTGTCGTGTCTAATCTAAAATAAAAGTAATTTGTAAAAAAAACAAACATTTCGGATTAACTTTGCCGATTCATGGCAAAAAAGACCCTAACCGAACGTTTTATCCAAAACAGCGTAGCTGAGCGCCTGAACAAGGAATACTACCGCCGCAAACCGGCTTGGGTAACGACTGAGGAGTACACCAAACTAAAGCGGGCCGACATTTTCATCGCCTTCATGCGTGCCCGCAAACGCCCCTACGTGGTGGTCGTGGAAGCAAAAAGCCGCACAACAATCCACCAGTTAAAGCTGAAGGAAGCGCCCCGGCAAACGCGCTGGGCCGGACGGGCGATTACCGTTGCGCTCATCGTCGGTCTATCGGCAGTACTGAGCTACCAATGGTACTTCAACGCGATCAATACGCTCCTGTTGCTCGGGCTTTTCGTACTCGGATCGAGCCTGATTTCAGCAGTATTAAGCAAGCTAGAGCTAAGCGTACTGGGATCTATTTCGGCCATCGAGCAGCTTGGGCAGTACCCGGCCAATGAGAAGTGGATTGCCGTAGGCGAAGATACCTTCGCCCGACCGAAGGAGTACAAAACGCTGGTTCGGCAGTGCAAAAAGAACGGGCTGGGGCTTATCGTGGTGGACGCGAAGGGCCGCATCAAACGCAAGCTCATTCCCGCACCCCGCCACACCTTCAATAACTACTTAAATAGGTACGGCAAGGAGACAAATATTCTGGCTACCATAGATAAACGGGCGGATTACGGCCCTACCCCTCCGGAGCGGGCCAAGCGCCGACGGCAGGTTTCCAATGCCACAGGCTTACTCGTGCTCGTGGGCTTACTAGGGCTCGTGTCTTACGAGGAAAATTACCGTCCGGTGGTACCCGATCCGTTTGAGGAGAGCTACCTTGAGTTGCCGGAAAAAACCGTTGACACTACCGCCACAAATTTAACTCCGATACTTCCTTCGGAAGTGGACGATAGCGTAGGTGCGGAGAACGTTGAAGAGCAAGAAACGGACGTAAACGATTGCTCCCCCCTACTCATCGAGCGCCGTTCCTTCATCGTTGTGGATGCGCTACTAAATCCAAGTAATTCCGTAAAACGCCTCGCTGAACTCGAAACGGCCGGCATCACTAGCTTCAGGGCTATACCTACCGGCTGTCTTAACAGCTGGCCAGCACCCGGGCGTCATGCCATTTATCTTGATACTATTTTTACGGATCGGCCGGCAGCAAAACGCTTTGCGACTATACATCAATCTCGGTTAAAAGAGGCTGAGATAGACTTCATGTACGGTAAGGTGGTCAAAATTCGACCCCACTAGTACAGTGTAATCTAAGTTTCACTGCGTGGCGACTTCGCGGTAACGAATTAAGTGACTGTACTAGCTACCGCCTAGAACTAAAAGACTAAAGAACTAATTCCTACCTTGCGGCCAAACTGAGCCTGAACCTATATGGCAACCGTAATAAGCTTACTGAATCACAAAGGCGGCGTCGGCAAGACGACGAGCGCCATCAATATTGGCTCCGGGCTCGTGGAATTGGGCAAGCGCGTCCTCCTCGTCGATCTGGACCCTCAGGCCAACCTGTCTTTGTCGCTGGGCATCCCCCGGCAGCAGGTCACGGTCTACGAAAGCCTGATGGGCGAAAGTGACCTTGTTCCCTTCACCGTTAGAGACGGCTTAGACGTCATCACCTCCAGCCTGGATCTTTCCAGTGCGGAGATGGAGCTCGTCAACGAAGCAGGCCGGGAATACATCCTGCGGGAACTCTTCACCGGCGTGGAGGACGACTACGACTTCATCATCATCGACTGTCCGCCAAGCCTAGGCTTACTTACCCTGAACGCGCTCACGAGCAGCCAGCAGGTGATCATCCCACTCCAGACCGAGTTCCTTGCTCTCCAGGGCTTGGCCAAGATCAAGCAGGTGATTCAGAAGGTGAAGCTCCGCCTCAACAAAGAACTGCACATCAGCGGCGTACTCGCCACGATGTACGACCACCGCAAAGTGCTGAACCGCGACGTGGTGGAGACCATCCAGAAGTATTTCGGCCCGCTGTTGTTCGAGACTTACATCCGTGATAATGTGGCCCTAGCAGAAGCTCCCGCGAGCCGGCAAGACATCTTCGGCTACGCCAGTTCCAGTAACGGCGCAAAAGATTATCTTGAGGTAAGCAAAGAAATTCTTAACCGCACAGCAAACCCAATTCACCTGCGGGAACGTTCCGACGAGATCAAGACCACCAAATGAGCGCTTGTTAGCAAACAAGCTTCTAACCTACGAACGGCAGACTTACGCCCGCTCTTCGTCCAGAAAACGAATTCATAAGCCGCTATGAATTCATTTTTCGTCCTTGACCGTGCACAAGTCTGCTCGCTCTCGGTCAGGAACCAAATTCACTAATAAACTCACCCGCCCGCCATGGCTAAAAAGCGCTTCACCGACGATCTATTCGGGCTTTTCGAAGAGCCCGTGCCCACTCCGGAAACCACCCCGACCGAGGCTGCATCTAAGCCCAAGGCACCCGATAATAAGGAAGAAAGTGTTGAGGTAGACGTACCGACCAAAACCACCAAAGCCCGCCGCAAGCTTTCCAGCAAAGGCTTCACCGCCGATCTAGACGCTTTTCTGAGCGAGGGTTTTGAGCGAGAATCCGCTGCACCTTCAACCTCCGCTGCACCTGCGTCCGCGCCCACCCCATCAAGCCACCACGCAACAAAAAAGCCACGCCGCCGCAAAACCGGACTCGATCTGCTCATCCGCTCCACTGTGGAAGATGAAGACCGCAGCCCACGTGAAGCCAAAGCTCCCAACACCAAACGAGTCACCCTTATTTTCAATAAAGAGCACCTAGCATCCCTAAAGATTCAAGCTAAAAAGCGGGGAATGTACCTTACAGACGTAGTGCGAGAGATGGTTTCTGGGTATTTAGAAGAATAGTCTGACGGTCTTATATTTCTACTAAAGATGCCAATCATCTGGACTAACATAGTGTGGTCTAAATTTCAGTGCACCCAAGTCTTGGCTTTTTACGCCGTAGCTTCGTTGTCGGAGCCCTCATTGTGCTACGCGGCGGCTACGGCTAAAATCCGGTTCCAGCACCTCGCCGTGCTACAAGAATCCGGCAACGTAGTGCATTAAACTTAAAGCGCTCCACTAGAGCTAAGTATTTCTTTTTTTCCGCAGCACCCAGAGAAACATTTTGCTAAATGAGCAATGATCACTAGAAGAAGCCTTACTCAATAAGCCTGAAGAAGTTCGACTGCCGCGTTGAGTATAACCGATTATCACCCCAACAACGTCCCGCGCGATAACTGAGGAAAAGTTTTAGATTTTACGCTTTGGATTTATGCACCACATAACCTTCCGCGCATCTTATCGTTACATTTATCCTAAACTGTCCGAGATGCGTCTGTCCCTATACCTGTTGATTTCCTTTTTTGGTACTGGCTTGTTCGCCCAGACCTCCCAGGTGGAGTTTGGTAAAAACCGTGTGCAGTACCATAAAGACTTCGACAGTTGGGAGCAGTACGAATCAGATAATTTCATCACCTACTGGTACGGCGAAGGCCGAGAGCTAGGCCAATCGGTGGTACAGATAGCGGAGTACGACTTTGGTTACATCCAGAAAATGCTGGAGCACCGAATGAACGAAAAGGTACAACTTATCGTGTACCGTGACGTGACGGACCTGAAGCAGAGCAACATCGGCAGCGAGGAAGTTTTCACCCTACCCGGCAACCAGAATCTGGGCCGCAGTGCGAGTTATATTTCGGCTACGCAGACCAAATTCCTTGGCAATAAAGCCTTCGTCTTTTACAACGGAGACCATTCGGACCTGCGTCGGCAGGTGCGGGAAGCCATGGCCAGCGTCTACATCGAAAACATGCTCTACGGCTCCTCGGTACAGGAGGTAGTACAGAATGCCGTACTTTTGAACCTACCGCCATGGTTCAAAGATGGCCTCATCAGCTACCTCGGTGAAGACTGGAATACAACTAACGACGATGAGTTGCGCCAGCTTATGGCCAACGAAGAATTCGAAAGTTTTAAAGAGCTGGCCGCCGCTTATCCCCGTCTGGCCGGCCATTCGTTCTGGTACTACGTTGCGGAGAATTTTGGTAAGCCGACAGTTTCTAACCTGCTCTACCTCACCCGCATTAACCGCTCGGTAGAGAACGGATTTCTTTACGTACTAGGTAGTAACTACGACAATATCCTCTTCAACTGGGGCGAATTCTACCGGAAGCGCTACACTGAAGAGGCGGCCGGGAGAGCCATTCCCGTTGGCGAAGAAGTCGCCATTAAAAACAAACACCAGCTGCCGATGACCCAGCTGAAGATTAGCCCGGATGGCACGCACATCGCTTACGTGCTCAACGAGATCGGCCGCTACAAGGTCTACCTCCAGAACCTACAGACCGGAAAGCGGCAGGTAATCACCAAGGGCGGTCAACGCAACCTACTACAGGCCACCGATTACAACTACCCCCTACTAGATTTCTCCCCGAGTAATCAGGAACTAGCCATCCTGTACGAATTCAGAGACAAGCCGAAGCTACTGCGCCACGACCTGAACTCAGGTAAAGAAGTAACCGAAGAACTCACCTCCGTTTTCGACCGGGTCTTCAGCATGGCCTACCAGGACCCGGGTAATATGATCCTTTCCGCTTCGGCGAAGGGACAGACCGACCTGTACTTTTATACCCCAAACGTGCAGCAAGTCCGCCGCATTACCAATGACTTTTGGGACGACCTGGACGCGATGCCCGTCAACATTCGCGGCCGCAGAGGCGTCGTCTTTTCCAGTAATCGGGTAGATACCAAGCTGGTTCCTGCCCGGCTCGACACCGTTCTTCCCATCCGAGATTACGACCTTTATTACTACGACCTCGACGGCAAGTCCGGCGAAATGGTTCAAATCTCCGACACGCCGCTAGGCAACGAGCGCCAGCCCATCCCGATCGACGGAGAGCACTTCAGTTTCCTCTCCGACGTAAGCGGAATCGTGAACCGCTACCAGGCTCATCTGGAAGATTACCTCGACCACTACGAAAAAACGATCTACCTCTCTACTGGAGACGAAATAACCCTCCACGCAGACAGTACGCTTGAAAAGCTGGATACTTTCCTGATCGACTCCATCATCGTGTTCCCCGTTATCAAAGAGCGGGCAGTGGTGGAAGCCGTTACTAACGGCAACAGCAACATCAACCTTCAAGGTGCGAGTGGAAAACTACCCCGCGGTGTAACCCATTACCTTGCTGAAGAAAATCAAATCGTCCGTACTTTCAGCTTCGATACTACACTGAACGTACGGGTAGTACCCACTAATTTCCGTGTACGTAGCTACCAGGCTACCGGGCAAAAAGTACCCGTCTTTACCCGTCCAGGAAGCACGGCGACCGGCAGCCTCATCGCTCCGAACAAGGCCAACCTTTCGGAGCACGTCAGCCCTGCCGATGAAGACGCCTACACTTTCCAGACCCGCTTCGAGGACTTCGTCGATCCGCCCCGGCCCGAGGAAGAAAATATTCTGCTGCGCGACACCAATACGGGAGATACTCCCATCAGCCCCGCTGGGCCCGACACGACGGGCACCCGCCCTAATCTCACGGTGGTAAGTAAGCAACCCAAAGCACGACGCAGCATACTCTCTAATAGACTATTGCGTGGCGAACGCCCCATTTCAGAACTAAATCGAACCTACAAATTCATCCGTGGCCGAATCAAACCCTACCGCCTCACCTTCCGGGTAAACTACGTAAAGACGGAGGCAGATAACGATCCGCTTTTCGCTGGCCTCAACAACTTCTCGGCCAACCCTACGGGTTATACCCAGCAGCCGTTGGGCATTCTCTTTAAAGGCAACATCATCGATCTCTTTGAAGACTACACCATTGAGGGAGGCCTGCGCGTACCCACTAGTTTCAACGGGACGGAGTACTTCGCTACCGCATCAAACCGTAAGAACCGGCTGGACAAAATTGCTTCGGTCTACCGCCGTAACCGCCGGCTGGAATCAGGCTTCTACGATGTCCTCCGACCAAACGCTCCGCGGTTGATAGAAGAAAACACCATCCTCGCACAGTACGGCGTTCGTTATCCCCTAGATGTCTTCCGCTCCTTGCGGGCAACAGGTACTGTTCGTCGTGACCGGGTACAAACCCTACCCACCGAACTCGCCGCCCTGCAAACCAGGCCAGAAAGCCAGGCTCGGATTGGTGCAAGGCTCGAATACGTCTTTGACAACACCCTAAACCTAGCGACTAACCTGCGAATGGGAACACGCTATAAGGTCTACGCCGACTTCTACAAAAGCTTCAACATAAGCCTTAGTTCCGAAGGAGAAGAAACCGGTTTTGAGCCCGGATTTCTGGGCATCGCCGGTTTCGATATCCGCCACTACCACCGATTAGATAAGCGAAGCATCCTGGCCGTGCGCATGGCCGGGTCCACCAACTTCGGCCAACAGAAATTACTCTACTACCTCGGAGGGGCGGACAATAGCCTGCTGAACAGGTTTAACGATGGGATTCCCACACCGACGACCGGTAACTTCGTGTTCCAGGACCTCGCCAACCCGCTGCGTGGATTCGATGCCAACATTCGTAACGGTGGTACTTACCTACTGAGTAACGCCGAAGTCCGCATTCCCGTGTTCAACTACATCTTCCAAAATCTACGGTCGAAGCTACTGCGTGATTTCCAGATCGTTTCCTTCTTTGATGTAGGTACCGCCTGGTCTGGCAGCGATCCGTTTGATGAGGACAACCCCGTCAATATCACCACTTACCCGGACCCTAATACCACCGGAGCAGGAACCGTTCCGGTAACGGTTCGGGTACGTCGTTTTCGGGACCCCATTATCTACGGCTACGGGTTTGGAGCCCGCACCAGCCTATTCGGTTACTTCATCCGAGCAGATTACGGATGGGGAGTAGAGACGGGTATCCGAGGGGATGGGAAATTACACCTTAGTATGGGGATGGACTTTTAAAGGCCTCCACCCGGGACACCGCATTCTCCCGCACGTTAACCCAAAACAAATTATAATCAGCAACATGATAATTCTTCGTGCGGAAGAAGATGTCGCCGAAGAATTTAGGTTTGTTTGTAAACAGACCATTGCCCCGGCGCTCAGCCCAGACTAATTCTGGCATTGGCCCCTTATCATATTTATAGAGTACGCCGCCTTTGTTCAGGCTAGCGGGTGCCCTGGTCTCGTCCGTCGTCCAACTCAGCGGGTTGACTACGGCAATGTTGTTGACCTTATCACGGTAAGTAGGTTTGGGAACGAAATCTTCCCGGTAGGTGCGCCAGCTTACGAAGCAACCTGTTTGGGTAGCGTTCTCGCAAACGGGGATTGTGGTGTAGGCATCCACCGAAATCGGCATTCCAATAAGATAAGCAGCAACCAGTCGTTTGCCCAGCGGCTTGCCGTCGAAACGGTCTGACAATAATCGTTTAGCGTGAGTAGTTCCCTGGCTGTGGCTGGCGATGATGATGGGACGGTCGTCGTTCCAGGTTTTGAGGTAATGATCGAAGGCGGCAAGAACATCGTTGTAGGCGGTATCGAGAGCCTGTTGATTCACGGTACGCCCTTCCTTGTAGAAAACAGCAATGTTGGCCTGGCGGTAACGAGGGGCGAAAACCCTACCGGCCGCGTTAAAGATGGATGCCTGGTTGAGCATAGCCAGTTCATCTACAGACTGATTCAACTTTTCGTCGGCGAGATTAGCATTCCATAGGTTATTGCCTTTGACAGCCTTCCGGTAGATAGTAGGGTGGAGATAGAAGATGTCTGCCGAGGCCGTGGACTGGAGATTTTTTAGCTCCGTTCCTGGCGTTCGGTCCGCTTCATCTTCAGCGAAAGGTGAAGCCGCCCAGTTTTGAGGCAAGTCGTAATCAGGGACTGGTGGTACCGGAAAGAAATTACTTTGGGGTAAAGAAGGGATGCTTCCGCAGGCCGTGAGTAAGAATAGAGTTAGGAAGAAAAGTACGCTACGCATCGGGCCGAAGTTTTACTGGCTGGCACGGTCGGCTTGTAACAGATATACGATACCGATACAGACTAAGCCTAATATTAAAAGTATCATAAGGGTGTAATTAAGGTTAAGGTTACATTAATAACGGAGGGCTCGCTAAAAAAGTTCCTCAATTAAAAACTTGTTAAGATTTCGGGACGGATTCTCCGCTCCTTGATCCTTGCTTTGCCCTTACGGCAGCACACCGATAGTAGTAGTTAGAATTTAGGACGAGAGAAACAATCCTCTCAGCTAAATTCTAACTACTAACTCCTAAAGGTCTCGTTTTGAGGCCGACTAAAAATTCGGATTAACAACCTGATTCTAGTTGGTCACTAAAGTCCCCACCTGCTCGCCAAATATGATGCGCCGCAGGTTGGTAGGCTCATTGATGTCAAAAACAATGATCGGCAAGTTGTTTTCGGCGCAGAGGGCGAAGGCCGCCTGGTCCATTATTTTCAATCCTTTGTTCATTACTTCCTGGAAGGAAATCTGATCATACTTCGTCGCGGTCGGGTCTTTTTCGGGATCGGCGGAATAAATACCGTCTACGCGGGTGGCCTTCAGCACAATGTCGGCCTTGATCTCGTTGGCGCGCAGGGCAGCGGCGCTGTCGGTCGTGAAGTAAGGGTTTCCAGTGCCGGCGCTGAAGATAACCACGCGGCCCTTCTCTAGGTGGCGAACGGCGCGACGGCGGATGTATGGCTCAGCAATCTGCTCCATTTTGATGGCCGAAATCAGGCGTGTATACACGCCGTGGGTTTCCATCATGCTTTGCAGTGCCATGCCGTTGATGACCGTAGCGAGCATGCCCATATAATCACCCTGGGTGCGCTCCACGCCAGATTCGGCGGCAGAAAGGCCACGGAAAATATTGCCGCCACCAATCACTACGGCCACCTCTACGCCGATGTCGATAAGTTCCTTTATTTGCTTCGTGTAGTAGGTGAGCATTTTGGAGTCGATGCCGTACTGTTGGTCGCCCATTAGGGTCTCACCACTCAGTTTTAGCATTACGCGACGGTACTTAAGAGCCATTTTGAGGAGGGATTTTTGTGCCGCTAAATTCCGGCAGCGCTAAGATAGAAGGATAGTTGTAATTGTAGGACGGTAACGGTGCCTTCCTGTCATTATTCACATGGGCGCGGTCGCCGGTGCAGGGTAGGTTGAACGGCAAAGTAGCATATCCCATGACATACCTTCCCAACCTAAACCACCGTTATAACCATTCAAATAAATCCCTCCGCCATCGCCCGTTTCCTCTACTTCGCCCTTCCCTGCCTGCTCCTAATCTCCGCCTGTAAGCGGGACATCAACGGCGACCGCCTCTTCGAAGTCCCCTACCCCATTGTAGACTTTATTGTCCCTGCCGGCGTGCCAAGCTTTCAAACCTTCGTCGTTGCGCAAAATAGCGTCCCCACGGGCGTCGTGGAAGCTATGCGTCTGGCCAGCGTTACGGCCGATGAGGTCGACGTTTACGGAGGCCTCCGCGCCCGGGTAGTTTCCCTGACCGGCGAAGACTTCGGTGAGATCGAGCGTATCGAACTCCGCGCATGCCCCGTCGGCACTTCCGGAGGCTGCGATCAGGCAACGATCATGTTCAGCCAGAGCGACCTCTTCCGCCGCCGCCAACAATCCGTGGACCTCAGCCCTCAACTATTGAACTTTAAGGACCTCTTCCTCGGCAACGATAACGTCAGGATAGAGCTCGTTTTCCGTCCCGGTTCCACGACCTCGCGTACGATTGAGGCAAGGTTGGAGTGGGCGGGGGTTGCGTTTGGAAACGTTGAGTAGACGGCTTCGCCTTTTAGACAGCTTCGCCTTTTAGACGCTGCGCTTTTAGGCTGCCGCACGGCTTTAGCACCACCTAAAAGCGAAGCGTCTAAAAGGGCGCAGCCCGTCTAAAAGCACAGCGTCTAAAAGGGCGCAGCCCGTCTAAAAGCACAGCGTCTAAAAGGGCGCAGCCCGTCTAAAAGCACAGCGTCTAAAAGGGCACAGCCCGTCTAAAAGCACAGCGTCTAAAAGGGCACAGCCCGTCTAAAAGCACAGCGTCTAAAAGGGCACAGCCCGTCTAAAAGCACAACGTCTAAAAGGGCACAGCCCGTCTAAAAGCACAGCGTCTAAAAGGGCGCAGCCCGTCTAAAAGCACAGCGTCTAAAAGGGCACAGCCCGTCTAAAAGCACAACGTCTAAAAGGGCGCAGCCCGTCTAAAAGCACAGCGTCTAAAAGCACACAGCCCGTCTAAAAGCACAGCGTCTAAAAGGGCACAGCCCGTCTAAAAGCACAGCGTCTAAGTCTTCCGCTTCTTCTTCTTAGCCGCAGGAAACAAAATATTATTCAAAATCAACCGGTAGCCGGGGCTGTTGGGATGCAGGCTTAAGTCCGTTTCCGGATCGTTCACCAGGTGGCGATAATCAGCGGGGTCGTGGCCAGCGTAGAAGCTGAAAAAGCCCTCCCCGAAGTTGCCGTGTAGGTAGCGCGCTTCGTCCCCTGCTTTGTTTTCGCCAAGAATGAGGGCGCTAGATTTGATGTGCTCCTTCCGGAAGGCCGTCGTCTGGCCCATGAAGCCCTTTACCGAACGGGTATGGTTCTGTGTCAGCATCGTCGGAACGGGATCCCACTTGGCGCTAAATTCAAAGAGGCTAAAGTAGTCTTCCTTCTGCCGTATGGAGCGGGGGTTGTGATCAATGCTACTGAATTCGTATTCGAGCGCATTGCGCTGCAGCTTGAAGTTTTCGAAAACGAAAGTCTTGCTAAAGTCCAGCTTACTCTGTGCATCCGGGTCGATTGGATCACCGTCGTAATACTGGGCGCAGATATCGACGCCGTCGGCTGCGAGGGCGATGTCGTAACTGTCCGTTGCTGAGCACATGGCGAACATAAAGCCACCGCCGCCTACAAATTCGCGGACCTTTTTCACCACCGCGAGTTTAAGCTGGCTTACTTTCTCGAAGTCATTCTCCGCGGCCAGTTTTTCCTGGTAGGCTACCTGACGGCGGTACCAATCAGCCGTATGGAAGCTGCGGTAGAAACGGCCGAACTGGCCGGTAAAATCTTCGTGGTGGAGGTGTAGCCAGTCGTATTCGGCCAGTCTATCGCCGAGTACTTCGTTGTCGTAGACGGTTTCGTAAGGGATTTCGGCGTAGGCAAGTACGAGTGTTACCGCGTCGTCCCAGGGTTGCACCTTGGTCCCTTCGCGAAAGTTAAACTCTGGCGTATAAACCGCTATTTTGGGTGCTTTCTCCAGCTTCATCGCGTCCATATTTTTCTCCGGATTGGAGATGTCGGCCAGGATGGAGTTGAATTTCGCGTCGGGAATTACCTCGTACTTCACGCCGCGGGTCAGGCACTCCCGTTCGAAGGCGCGGCTGTGCTGGAAGGCAAAGCTTCCACCCCGGTAGTTGAGCAACCACCAAGCGTCGATCTGGTTGTCGAGAACCCAGTAGCATATACCGTAGGCTTTTAAGTGGTCGGTCTGCTTGTCGTCCATCGGGATGAGGATCGTACTGGCCTTCAATGTGCTGCCGAAGGTGCAGATGAGTAGGATTAGAAGCAGTGATAGTTTGCGTAAAGTCATTCGTTTGGGGCTGTATTTATTCTTGTCTAAACGTAACGTGTTGAGGTTGGTTTTAGGTGTACGGTTGTTCTACGATCACTCCACCACCAACCGCTGCCCCAAGCCAACAGCCCGGCCACCAGTATTCAAGCCCTGCACGAAGTAGAGACCAGCCTTTAAACCGTCCAATGGCACCTGCGTCCGCGCCCCGGTACTTTTTATCCGGCTCAGCTCCCGGCCAGTAACATCATAAATACGGTAAGCCGCAGCCTTCCCCTCCACGGTAGTATTCCTCGAAGCTGGGTTTGGGTAAATCTTCAACAGTTCCTCCCCAGCAAACGGCGCGCGGGCAGAGACGGCTTTCTCCACCTGGAAATCCCAGATCCCCCGGCCGTAGGTACCGAAGCGGGCTAGATTCTCCTCGTCGATAAATTCCACGGAGGTGTAGCGTTGGGTTGGGGCGAACTGGCCGGAGAGATCATACCAACGCTCATCGGCCGTGACGTACACGAAGGGGCCGGCCTCGGTGGCGGCAAAGAGCAGGGTCTCCGCCTGGTTGCTCGCCAGGCCGATCACCGTTGTCGGCGGTAGGCCATCACTGAGGGGTTCGAAGTTTTCGCCGCCATCGGTGGAGCGCCAGACGGCGGGGTTATTGTAGCCAGAGCCCGCCAGCCAGACGGTCTCCGGCTCCGTGCGGGAAGCATGGATTGCCTGACCGTAGAGGTACCAGCCTTCGGGCAAAAAGTTGAGGGTCTCCGCCCAGGTATCACCCCGATCGTTGGAGGCGAAGAAGCGGCC
>Ga0306864_1000025_pt1 | contig 62727 bp, 62 predicted proteins | sample AntRauTorckE5430_FD_190448 | JGI IMG/M metagenome (GOLD analysis project Ga0306864, IMG submission 190448) | Saline lake microbial communities from Rauer Islands, Antarctica - Metagenome Torckler E5 #430 (v2) (version 2) | ecosystem: Environmental > Aquatic > Non-marine Saline and Alkaline >...
GGCTTTATTACTTGGCGGTATAAATTACAAAAGAGGCTCACACCGTGACATAGCAAGACTAACAGAGCGCAATCAACCGTTTAATTCCTTAACGCCAGCTTTTGATTTCAAATCTTCAATCGGCTATAATACAGCTAAATTTTATATGGCTTTAACTTTTGATGTCAATAATTCTTTTGCGGTCAATAATGTGGAGGAAATTGACTTTAAACATCAATATTTCAAAACAGATTTGCGGTTTGGCGTGCGGATTGACGCCCCAGCAATTTTGAAGAAAATTCGATTTTGAATTAGGATTTTACAAAAGAAAAAGCCTCTATTGATTAATTTGGTTCTTTGACAAATCCCGTGGAAGCGACCAAAAGGTTTACTAAACTTTAAAATTTTAGTAAACCTTTGCAACGCCAATCACTAATTTATATCCTACACCTCGAATATTCACAATTTTCACATTATCGTCTGCTTTTAATTTTTTGCGTAATTTAGAAATAAAAACATCTAATGTTCGTCCGACATAATCGCCTTCATCGCCCCAAACCTGTTTCAAAATCTGCTCCCTTTCGACCGTTTCATTTTTTAAATGATATAGCAATAGCAACAAATTCCCTTCCTTTCCTGTCAATTCAACTTTTGAATCCATATAGGAAAGTTCCATATTGATGGTATCAAATTCATATTTTCCAATAGAAATGATGTTGGGGTTTTTATTTTCACTTTCATTTTTATTTTCAATTCCTCGTTTTTTACGAATAAAAAAATAAATTCCGATTGACAACGATAAAGCGATAAGTAATGCAGTAATTATCCAATAATTACCGCCACTTTTATCTGCCGAAGCCAAATTATTTAAAGGCATTTTTTGCTTCGTTTCCAAGAACGTAATCGATAAATTATAATTATCTTTTGGTTGAATCCGTCCGCCGCAAGGAATCAAGTTTTCGGATTCCAAATTAGTCATTTCATAGCTATAAACTACTTTGTTTGTTCCCTCCTGCCCTACTTCCACCAAATAATTTTTTGCAATATTTTTTCCTTCAATAATCTCGCTAACCGTTTCCACCAGTTTTGTTGGGTCAAATTGAAAAGATGATTCAAACTTAATTTTATATTGATTTTCCTTCTTTTCAATCGGTAAAATTCTCGAAACGCTATCGCCCGAATGTAGCAATAATTCGTGACCAATCATTCGCATCGATACGCCAATATGCTGCTCGTCAGGGTCTTTTTGAGCATAACTATTTGCCGTCATCAACAGCAATGCCACGGAAACTAAAATACTGCTTTTTAAATATTTCCTGTTCATCTTACGAATTTACTTGATTTTGAATATCGTTCCGTATTTTTAGCCTCGTTTTGAGAATTTCTTAACTTTATAACAACGACCTCAGTCGTCTCGTAACGCTACCTGGCGACTAAAGTCGCCGATACTAAAAAAAACGAAAAATGAAACAAAATTGGTCAATTGATGAAATACAAGCGGCTTGGAAATTAGCATCTAAACTGCATTACGGACAAAAATATGCGGGTTCAAATGAAGGCGAACAGTTTGAATATCTCAATCATATCGGCGGTGTGACGTTTGAAATTTTGTACGCCATCGGGCAGAAAGAGGCGATAGATGCCGACTTAGCGATAAAATGTGCCATTCTCCACGACACGATTGAAGATACGGAATTAAAATATGATGCTGTAAAAAATGAATTTGGTAAAGCTGTTGCAGATGGGGTTTTAGCATTGACCAAAAATGAAAAATTGGAAAGTAAAGCGGCAATGATGTCGGATAGTTTGCAGCGAATTAAGGGACAGCCAAAGGCAGTTTGGGCGGTAAAATTAGCAGATAGAATTATCAACCTTTCTCCGCCACCTTTTCATTGGACGACTGAAAAAAGGTTAAAATATTTTGAAGAAGCGAAATTAATTCATCGAGAATTGAAAGACGGCAACGCCTATTTAGCCAATCGTTTATTGATGAAAATTGAAAATTATAAAATATATATTGTTAGTTAAAAATAAAATTAAAAATTAAAAATAAATGCAATATTCAATTAGTAATGATTATTTACGAATCAGTATTTTGACGAAAGGCGCGGAAATTTCGAGTATAAAATCTAAAAAAACTGGTGCGGAATATATGTGGCAGGCGGATCCCGATATTTGGGGAAGTCATGCTCCTGTCTTATTTCCAGCGATTGGCTCATTCAAAAATGACGAGTGTACGATTGACGGAACGGTTTATAAAATTCCAAAACATGGCTTTATTCGGAATAATGAAAATATCGTTTTGGCGAATAAAACGAACGATACCTTGCATTTTCAATTAACTTATTCCACCGAAACGTTACGTATTTTTCCATATAAATTTAGGTTTAATATTTTTTTTAAATTAGAAAAAAACAAATTAGTCGTTTCGCATAAAATTGAAAATTTGGATACCAAAACCATGTTTTTTGCTTTGGGCGGTCACCCTGCTTTCAGATGTCCGATCAATGAAGGCGGGGCATATTCGGATTATTATTTGGAATTTGAAACCGAAGAAAATGCAGCGACAACGCTACTTTCCGCAAACGGACTCATTTCCAATAATATCGAACAAGTCTTGACAAATACCAGTATTTTGCCCTTGCGGACGGACTTGTTTGATAACGATGCACTGATTTTTAAAACCTTAAAATCTCGAAAAGTTAGCTTAAAAAGTCGTCAATCAAATCAAGTTTTAACCGTTGATTATCAAGACTTTAAATACTTAGGGATTTGGGCAAAACCGAACGCTACTTTTGTTTGTATCGAGCCATGGTTAGGCATCGCCGACCATGAAAATACTGATGGCGATTTTCTTAAAAAAGATGGTTTGATTGCATTGCCGAAAGGCGAAATTTTTATAGCAGATTATTCGATTGAGATTGGGGAATGATTTTTTTTTGGTGGATTTTTCATATTTAATCTCAGTTTAGAACGGGCAGCCTTTTAGGGTTTATTATTAATATATCGAAGGCTCTGGAAGTATTCAAAAAATTACGTTTTAAAGCCGCTTAGAAATAGTTTCAGCAGGATTTTTAAACATTTTTTTTTAGCTGTGGAATTATATTTGATTTATTCTATGGATATTTTTTAAGTTTACACAAAAAAGCATTGAATATATTAAAAAAATATTCAATGCCTTTTTATTAATAACATTCATTTCAAAATTATCAATCACGGTTTAGGCAACAATGTAACCATATAACAACGAAGCCCTAAAATAATCATTACAAAGCATAAGGTTTTACAAATTTTTCCATAATCACCTCATATAAATCCGAAGATTTGATAGCAATACCGACTTCTGTTGTGTTACCAAAAGATTTATGGCGAAAAGCACCAAAATACATAATATTTTCGATTTTCGTCATGCGATTATAGACCGCCATAATTTTGGGAATATTTTGTTGATAATCATTGCGAAGCAAGTAAAACAAGCCTTTGAAAACGCCTTTATCCAAGAGTTCGATTTGACTTTCCGTCAAAACTCCTTCCTCGACTTTTTCGTCAGGATTCATCCAAATATCTTTTGTTGGCGTAAAATAATGTTTCGTTGTAGCGAGGAAAAACTTATCTGCATGTGTTTGTTCAAAGATATTATACAGCGTCACTTTGCCGAAAAAACCCTCTGAATTCGGATAATTCGCAAAAATGTAACCCAAACCATGAATCACATAATCAATCGAATGCCGCTTGGTTCTTTGCTGAAAATAAGGATTGATAAACGACCGTCCTAACTCGACCCATTGCTTTGATTTCCAATCTTCAGAATATTGATAATGAGCCCCCATCGGGCCGTGTTCGTAAGTTGCTGAATTATGAATGATGTAGCGATAGCCGCCAATAATAGCATCAACGCTCTCCTCAAAATCAGGATTTAAAATCATCAACTGTGCCATTTCTGGACGCAAATCAAACTCGTCATAATCGTTGCGACCAACGCCACCACCGTCATTACGAAACGCCCATTCTCGAATAATCGTGAGCATTTTCATTAATTCTGGATAGTCATTCCATTTCAACAAACAAATAATAAAATTCGTATTGGCAATTGTTGATTTTGTTGCTTTCGATAATTCGTGCAAAGCGTCCACCTCTTCCCTTAAAATCTTTCCATCAACCAATTCGTTAATCCCTGCTTTAATCTCACTTTCTGTCAAAAACGGAAAGACAGGATAAGGCTCATAGAGTTTTTTTTCTGCATCAAAATAATCGTTAATATTAACGGTTATTTGCGTTGCTTTTAACACTTGCTTCATATTGCTCAAATTCTAAATTATCATCGTTCATTGTATAAATAAAAGCGTACAATTTATCGACTTTTGCTCTTAAATCGGGTTTTGTTTTTATTTTTGTAAAGCCATCAAAATGAATTGACTTCGAAAGGTACATCTTTAAAACTCCTTTAGCTTCCATAATTTCCCGCAATTGAAAGAAATTTTCTAATGGTATATTTTTCAACCAACTTTTACTTTCCCGAAACTTCGATACTTTATAAAATAACGGACTATTCGCTCCTTCGATTTTCAACACATTAATCGGTGTATTATACTGTTTTGCCAATTCCAAAAATGTGGTTCGCCAACGCCTATCCCGCAATAAGCCGTCGTTATTATACCTCGAATTTTTTCCTGCCGCATAAAATACAATCACTTTTCCGTCTTGATACGCTTGATGTACCTCCGACATATCGACCTTACTTTTGGACATCATATCCACAGGAATGAGCATCGTTTTTACAGGCTCAATACAAATCAATTGATTCGCCAAAATCTTAGTATCAGCACGTTCTCGCCCCAATGCAAGCACCGTCGCCAACACATCAGCACCGCCAGGATGATTCGCCACAATCGTAACCGCGCCTGTTTTAGGTAGGTGTTTTTTACCAATTAATTCTACTGTCAAACCAGTTTCCTTAGTTGAAGCTTCAACAAATGCCACGTTAATCAGACCTTTGGCTTTTCGACCAATTTTATTCGCTCGTCTGATTTGTAATAACGGCATTAAATTTAAAAAAAAGTCAATCAGATTAACTTGCCATCTTGCCATTTTCGGCATGACCAACGAAATAGAAAATATATTTTTCAAAATTATGTTGCCCTTTAATAATTGTAAAATTTGCCCAAAAGTAAACAATTTATTTTAGATCGCTTTGCTTTTAGATGCCAGATTACTTTGCTTTTAGACTTTACATATTGGACATTCACTTCGTGAATTATTGGACAATTAAATTCATCTAAATATCTAAAAGCGAAGCACTCTAAAGTCTAACGTCAAACTACTATACATTTGTAATTGAACCATAACTTGTCCTGATTTCCTCAAGGGCAAACACAACAAATTATTTCACACAACAAATTTATTTAAAATATTATTCTGTATTTATATTAAAATCTAATTGAAACAAGACAATATTTGGCAATTAAAAATCATTCTTCTTTTCCCTCGATGCGAAATCGGGATTAACAACTTAATGAAAATAAGAAATTCACGAGGTTTCCCCGAGATTTCGAGATAGACTGGGGCAAGCAATTCAAGGCTTGATTGATTTTAGATACTGAAACAAGTTCAGCACAGGCTCTTAAAAGTATTGAAAAAGCTAAACAGACTGAAACTCGCAAGGTCAAACGCCAGTCTGTTCTTAACGCTTTTTAAATACTTTCAGCCTGAAACCAAAAATCTCAACCCAAAAATGCCAATCGAAAATCGTGATCGTATTTTGACGCGTTTGCCCTTATTATTTAATAGTTCACGAAGTGAATGTCTAAAGGCAAAGCGGTCTAACGTCTAAAATCCCAACATTTCACGCATCGTAAAATTGCCTTTTTTACCAATTAACCATTGTGCTGCCAAAATTGCACCGCTTGCAAAACCTTCACGAGAGTGAGCAGTGTGTGTAATTTCAATTGAATCAATCAATGAATCATACGAAATTGAGTGCGTACCAGGTACATTATCAATACGTTCTGAAGTCAGCGTTAATTCTTCCAAATTTTCTGATTTTCGGTTGACCCAATTCGCTTTTCGAGTGATATTTTCCAAAATTCCTTCTGCCAAGGTGATACCAGTTCCACTCGGTGCATCGAGTTTTTGCGTATGATGAACTTCATTCATATTTGGCTCGTATTGTGGCTGCGTATTCATCATTTTTGCCAAGTATTTATTGACTTCAAAGAAGACATTCACCCCAATACTAAAATTAGACGCATACAAAAATGCCGTATTATTTACCTCGCATTTCGCTTTGGCTTCCGCCAATTCATCTAACCAAGCCGTCGTTCCACAAACCACAGGAATCCCTACCTCAAAACATTTTACCACATTTTCAAACGCACTTTCAGGGCGACTAAACTCTATCGCCACATCTGCTTTTTGCAAATTTTCAGTTGTAAAATCCGCCAAATTGTCAACCCCAACTTTCAACACAATTTCGTGCCCATCAGCTTCCGCCAATCTTTCGATGGTTTTACCCATTCTACCATAACCAATAATCGCAATTTTCATTTCTTTATTTTTTAACTTTCACCACGGCGTAAAACGCTGCAGCAAAAAAAATCATCTAACTCCGAATCCATTTCGACAATTCCAAACGCCCTGCTTCCAAAGCTTTTACCTTTTCAGGTGATTGAGTATTCAGGTTTTCCAAATCTGAATTTGCCTTATCCGTTTTGCGGATTTCCAAAATAATACCCGTCCAATACGTCAAAAACACAAAAATTATCAACGAGCCGACACCGATAATTAAACCTAAGAAAACCGTTCCTAAAATCCCCCAAAGCAAACCCAAAGCGATATAAAACACCATCGTCGAATTAGCCCAGATGGTAATAAACATAGATTTATCTTTTACCGTCATTTTCGTCGCCATTTTTTCAAAATAATTTAGCGGTGCATGTAAAACCAAGCCTAATAATTTTGCCAAAGGTGCTAATAATAAAATAATAAAGCTATTTGCTTGTTTATAATTTTTGACCGCACCATCAGTCATATTTAACGTTTTTAGAGTTTCAAAATAAGTATTTGCCTGATTTTTTAACACTTGTAGTGCATCCAAATCCGTTTTTTCTAACGTATTGATCTTTTGAGTAATCCGTTGCTCGTAAGCTAATCGGCGAGGATTTTTTACTACAATTGGAAATCGAGCTTCCGAAAAATCGTTTCGCCCAATGATTAACATTTGCTCTGCAATTGTCTCACTTTCAGGCGTATCAATCACGACCATTTCACCTTGAATTAGCTCAAATAAGTCATGGTTTACCTTCCGATAAGTCTTTCTGGTATTTTCATCAAAACTCGCTCGATAATCCTCCAAACGCATCGGTTTTCCGTAACTAATCATCACGTCACACCTTTTTCCACGATGATATGTATAATTGATTCCCGTTGGAACAATATGTACATCTGCACCATCTTCCCAAGCTCTGAACCCCATGCGAACCGTTCCTTTCTTGAGCATTCGCAACCGCTTCGCAGCTTTATTACTACCTTCTGGGAAAATTAAAACTGCTTTCTTGGATAATAGCCAGCCGTTGACTTCATCAAAAATTTTATCGTTTTTTTCTACATAATCCGCACCGTCACGAGGACGATAAATCGGTCTCATATGAAGTTCTCCAAACAGCCAAATCAAAAATTTTCCTTTGAAAATATCGGCACGAGCCAAAAAGTGAATCGGTCGTTTTACTAATAAAAAAATTGCAATTGAGAAAGGATCTAACAAACCATTTGAATGGTTTGCAGCTAATAATACAGGTTTTCCTTCAGGAATATTTTCAAGACCTTGAATGTAAACTCGTTTATAAAACATTTGATAAAACCACTTGATAATCGTTACTAGCACATGATAAATCATCGTAAATTATAGAATTAAAAAGGTAAACGCATCAAAATAATATGTTTTAATAACGGCAACTTTAGCTGTTATAAATATACTTTCGTTCTAATTTCAATAGACCGAACGATGATTATTCAAAACCAGACCTTACTAAAATCTATGATTACCTAAAAAATAATTTTGATGCGTTTACTATTTGAAAAAATTGTTATGATGCAACAAATCAAAAGTTTTTGATAGTTAAAAGATTGGAAATAGAACGGGCGACTCAAAGTCGCCTGTCCTATACTCGAGTCCAAAATTAGAAAACACTCAAAAAAAATTATCAAGAACTTTTGAGCAGTTGCACCAAACATTTATAGCTCAGAAAAAATTTATCTGAGTTTAAATTAAAACCGTCAATTTTTCAATTGAGAATTATATGTATTTTTCAATTGAAAAATGTATAAAATTTCATTAAGCATAAAGACAAATTTATAAAATTGATTAGTTTACACAAAATTAAAAAGGAGTGCATCTCAAAATATCGCATTTTTATTTATATAAAGTGTTTTGTACCCACCGAGTTCTCTGGGCATGAAAATATATTAGTATATTTTATATGCGACAAAATGACATGCACCCTTGAAAGTGATTGCTAAAAATCAGTTAAACTTTCATTAGTTTTAACCTAAACTTTAGATAATTAGTTTTTTTTTGCACATTTTTGCTACGAAATTAGTTAATTTACGCGCTTTAACTTTCTAAATTTACAAATTATGAAAAAAATTTACATGATTTTAGCTACGGTTGTTACTTTTGCTACAACTGCAATTGCTCAGAATTACACCGTAGTATTTGCCGTAGATGCAAGTCAAATGGTTTCTGTCAGTGATACTGGTATTCATATCGCTGGTAACTTTCAAATGGCGGCAGGTATGTCTCCGGATTGGACTCCTTCGGCTGGTACAATGGAAGATAATGATGGAAATGGTGTTTGGCAAGTTACCGTTTCTCTTCCCGCAGGTACTTATCTTTACAAATATATTAACGGTAATGAATGGGGAGATAATGAAGGAACAGCTTTAGATGCGACGTGTTCTGTGACAGATGCGAGCGGTAACGTGAATCGTGAAATAATAATTTCTTCTGATACCGTGGTTGGTCCTTACTTTTACGATTTGTGTTCTTTATCTACCGAAGTATTAAGTGTCAATAGAATCACGACTAAAGCAACGATGTTAGTCGCACCAAATCCAATGGGCGAGCGTGCAGCGATTTTCTTATCAAATCCTAATAATGAAGTATTTAACATGACAATGACTAACATGATGGGTCAAGTTGTTAGAACTCAAACGAACATCAACGCTGACGTTATTGAAATCGAAAAAGCGGATTTGACTTCAGGTGTTTACTTCGTAACTTTACAGAACGAAAAGGGTGCGAAAATTACTAAAAAATTAATCGTACAGTAATTAATACAAAATAAAATAATCAATTTTTGTATTTTTTTAATTTTAATTCAATTTATTTTAATTTTAATTCAAAAGGAACTATCCAAAATTTGGGTAGTTCCTTTTTTTATGAAACATTCACATCATTTGACGGTTTCATTCTTTAGACTTAATTTTGTGAACTTGTCAATAACAACCGAGCAATCGAATAATAAATTCTATGATTAATTACCATCGCTTTACATTAGAAAATGGATTACGGGTTTTAGTACATGAGGACGATAGTACACCGATGGTGGCTATGAATGTGTTGTATAGTGTGGGTTCGAGAGATGAATCACCTGAGCGAACGGGGTTTGCTCATTTGTTTGAACACTTGATGTTTGGTGGTTCGTTGAACGTGCCAAACTTTGATACACCGATACAATTGGCTGGAGGCGAAAATAATGCTTTTACGAATTCCGACATTACTAATTTTTATAATATTTTGCCTTCCGAGAATTTAGAAACTGCTTTTTGGTTAGAATCTGATAGGATGTTTAGCTTAATTTTCAGCGAAACATCGTTGGATAAACAGCGAAAAGTCGTAGTAGAAGAGTTTAAAGAAACCTGCTTAAATGAGCCTTACGGGGATGTTTGGCATCACTTAATGGATTTGACTTACAAGCAACATCCCTATCGTTGGCCTACTATCGGCTTAGTTCCCGAGCACGTCGAACAGTCAACATTGGAAGACGTTAAAAACTTTTTTTATAAATTTTATCGTCCCAATAATGCGATAATCGTGGTTGCAGGAAATTGTAATTTGGAACAAGTCAAAACATTGACCGAAAAATGGTTTGACGAAATTCCAAAAGGCGATGTACCGACTCGAAGCCTGCCGAAAGAGGACGCTCAAGAGGCATTTAGAAAAAAAACGCACGACTCGGCTGTTCCGCTTGATGCTTTGCATTTTGCATTTCACATGCCTAATAGAACTTCACCAGATTATTACATAATTGATTTGATTTCAGATATTCTTTGTAACGGACAGTCGTCAAGATTGTACCGTAAACTGTTGAAAAATGAAGAATTATTCTCAGATATTGACTGCTATATTACTGGAACGATTGACGCTGGATTACTAATTATTGAAGGAAAACCTGCGGAGGGCGTAACGATGGAAGTGGCAGAAGCAGCAGTTTGGGCAGAGTTAGCATTGTTAAAAAATGAAAAATTATCGGTAGCGGAATTACAAAAAATAAAAAATAAAGCAGAAAGTACGTTGATTTTTTCTGAATTGAATATTTTGACGAAAGCTATGAATCTGGCGTATTTCGAGCTGTTGGGCAATGTCGATTTGATCAATGACGAAGCCGCAATCTACCAAACAATCACTGCCGAAGCCATTCGAGAACAAGCCAATAAAATTTTTACAGAAAAAAATTGTTCGCTTTTAATTTATAAAGCAAATGGAAAATATGAGTACGATGAGGAAGACGATGACGACGAGGAATAATTTTATTAATTACAATATTCGACAGGCGATTTTGAATCGAATGTCGAATACTTAGCTGACTTGCTTTACAAATTAGGATAAAAAACGGTTGTTTAAAGCGGAACAAATACCAATTATTTTATAATTTCATTCCTTAATAAAATAAATAAAAAATAAAAAAGCCTTGCAAAATAAGTTTTGCAAGGCTTTTATCATTTCAAATTAAAGCGATTTTTTATTTTAATTAAAAAACCTAAGCTGGTAAAATCCATTTATATTCATATTCGATTTCTGGAACGGTAACTCGTCCTAAAACACGCTGCATTCTTCCAGGTAACTTCATCAAATAATCTCTTGCTTTTTCCGCTTCACCCGTCAAATCCGTGATTTCGTCAATTTTCCAAGATTTAAACAACGTTTGCATAATATCAATATAATCTTGCGACGTATAAATATTTAAACGTTGGGCAGCATTCGAGAAATGTAGGAAAGAATCACCGATATTCAAGCCCATTTCTCTTAAATTATGAGCTGGCATAACGATTTTTTTCTTCATCATATCCGCCAAAGCTAACATCATTTCACTCGGATCTACCTCGAAAATTTTGTCAATAAATGACATGTAGGCTTTCGCATGACGACCTTCATCGGCTGCAATCATCCCACACATTTTCGCCAAATCTTTATTTCCAGCGTTCTTTGCTAAAGTCCCAACACGACGGTGCGAAATTTGCGTTGCAATCTCTTGAAAACTGGTATAGACAAAGGTTCTGTACGGATCGCCATTCGTTTGAATATCCATACCGTCGGAGATTAAATACTGCGTTGAAATCTCAAACTGACGCATATCCACACGACCAGAAAGGTATAAATATTTATTCAACAAATCTCCGTGACGATTTTCTTCAGCCGTCCATTTTCTTGTCCAACCGCTCCAACCATTCTCTGCTGCTAAATCAACATCTGCCAAAGCCATTATCCACGATTCGTAAGTCGGTAAAGCCTCTTCGGTAATCGTATCAGCGATTAGAACTGCCCAAACATCGTATGCTAATTCTTTAGCCGCTTCCTGAATTTCCTTTACTTTATCCACAAAAGCGTCCAAATTGCGAGCATCCGGCAACCAATCAGATGCCTGCCACATATCTTCCGGCTTTTTTAGATACTTTTCAGTAATTGTATCCACAAATCCTTCAAGATGCTTCATCACTTCTGTGCGAACTGGAGGTAATTTTATCATTATCTTTATTTTTATATGTAATCAATCAATTAACTTTTTATTAACCATTAACAAACCCGTCAGGTTTCAAAACCGATCGGATTTTAATCGTACAACACAACTTTAGCTATAATTGTTAAAAACCGACTACAAAGTAAACTATTTTTATTAAAAAAGTTTAGTAGAAACAACCTTAATTTCTTCAATACAAATGCGTAAGTTTGAAGTGAATTTGAAGAAATTATCACTATTTTTATAAAAAAACATGAAAAAAATATTGTACTGGATTCCGACTTCCGTCTTTTTGTTTGTCTTCGGAGTATTAATGATTATTAATCACGCCTTCCAAGTCATTGCTTTCCAAGTGTTTGGTTATCAAGCACATAAGAAAGTTGTTGACCGTTTACTTTGGTGGCTCAATCATATTATTCTAATCGTTGGCTACACTTACAAAGTTGAAAACCTTGCAGGAGACTTACCAACCGACAAACCTATGATTATTGTAAGCAATCACCAAGGAATGTTCGATATTTCGATGATTGGCTACACTTTACGAAAACACCATCCAAAGTATGTTTCCAAAATAGAATTAGCAAACGGAATTCCAGGTATTTCGTATAATCTGCGGCACGGCGGTTCAGTTATGATTGACAGAAAAGACGGCAAAGGTGCAATTTCCAAAATCAAAGCATTTTCAAAATACTTAAATGAAAATAACCGTGCAGGCGTGATTTTCCCCGAAGGCACTCGAACTCGTGACGGAAAAATGCGACCATTTAAAGCCATCGGTTTGAAAGTCATGCTAAAAGATATGCCCAATGCAACCGTCGTCCCTATTGCCTTAGAGGATTTTTGGCACATCGAAAGATACGGCTTAAATCCAGTTCCTTTTGGTCGAAAAATTACGTGTACGATTCTTCCTCCGATTGATAGAACGAAACATGATAATAATGAAATAATTGTACTTTTGGAAGAACAAATTAAGGCGATTGCGGAGAGAGGAGTGAAGTTAAAATAAAAGTGAAAGTCAAAATAAAAGTTAAATTTAAAATACTCCTGTCACTGCGGCAAAGCGAAGAACAAAGCTAAAACTATAATAGACTTGCAAAGTGTTGCTATTAAACGACTTATTATTTTACAATAAAACAATATTTATATAAAAAATATTACAATTATTGCTTTGACGTTATTAAAGGGTTTTCCTATAAGAAAATGACAAGCATATTTTTATAGAAAAACCCTTGATGTTATTATTTTTTTTGTTATTAAAAAACTATGACTCACTAACAGTCAGTGAATTACAATATTCGTATTTTGATTACTAATTAATTATTAATCAATTGGTGATTAAAATATTAAAAGTGTAGAATAATGAATATATTCACAGTTGCTTTAAAATATTCATGATGCAAAATACAGTGATAGCAATACGTTGCAAGTCTAATAAAAACCGTCACTCCAACATAAGTCGGAATCTCCCGAAAGCAACGGCTCAATATTAAAAAAACACAAAGTCATAAAAACAAAAATTCTAATTTTTTTCGTCATTCCCATAAACAATGACGGAAAAAATTAAGATTTTTGTTTCGTTTGTTTGCGTTTCACCTTAACTTTAACTCTGACTTTCCCTCAAAACCTCTTCCAGCGTTTCCACCAAAAAATCCGCATCTTCCCGACTAAAACACATCGGCGGTTTAATTTTCAAAACATTATGAAAAACGCCATCGGTACTCATCAAAATCGCATTTTCTTTCATTCGATTCGCAATATAAGCCGCTTCATGTTCCGCAGGTTCGAGCGTTTCCAACGTTCGTATCAATTCAATTCCAAGAAATAAACCATGACCCCGAACATCGCCAATAATTGGAAATTTAATTTTTAAATTTTCTAATTTTGATTTTAAATAATTACCGATTGCCAACGCATTTTCTTGCAAATTTTCTGTTTTAATAACGTCCAAAACCGCCAAACCGACCGCACACGAAACTGGATTTCCACCAAACGTATTAAAATATTCCATGCCATTATTGAACGCTTCCGCAATTTTTCGAGTCGTCACCACCGCTGCCAACGGGTGACCGTTGCCAATCGGTTTGCCCATCGTCACAATGTCGGGAACAACGCCCTGCAACTCAAAACCCCAAAATGCCGCTCCTACCCTACCAAAACCAACTTGCACCTCATCGGCAATACAAACGCCGCCAGATTGTCGCACCAATTCATAAGCCGTTTTTAAATAATTAGGCGGCAAAACGATTTGTCCGCCACAACTCAAGATGCTTTCGCAAATAAAACCAGCGACATTTCGACCTTGATTTTCAATGTTTTCAATCGCATTTTCAATAGATTTTGCGTATAATTTCCCCGCTGTTGCTACATTTTTATATTCTCCTCGAAAAGTGTCGGGCATTGGAACAATATGCGTTTTTGTAGGTTTTCCATTGCCGCCTTTTGCATCAAATTTATAGCTGCTTACCGCAATTGTTTCATTCGTATTGCCGTGATAACCAACTTCCACCGCAATCATATCTTCTTGATTACTAACGACTTTCGCCATTCGTAATGCCAATTCGTTCGCTTCACTTCCCGAATTTACAAAATAACAAACACACAATTCTGGCGGAAAAGTTGCCAATAATGACGCTGCATAATCCACAATATTTTGATGCAAATAACGAGTATTCGTATTCAAAACCTCCGTTTGTCGCTTTGCCGCCCGAACAACTTTCGGATGCTGATGCCCAACGTGTGCCACATTATTCACCGTATCCAAATATCGTCGCCCATTTTCATCATACAAATATTGTTTGTACGCCCGAACGATGTGCAAAGGTTCTTTGTACGAAATACTCAAATTTTTACCTAAAAATTCCTGCCGTTTTTCGAGAATTTCTGATTTCGTAACGCCGAATTTATTCGCCAGTTGATTTGTCTGTTGATTCGGAAAACTGGCGAATAAATTCGCCGTTACAGTTGCAGGATTCGGACAGATACTCAACCAAATTGCTTTATCATTAGGCGTACAAACACCAAAAAAATCGCCAGTTTGTCCCAGCATATCCAAGATTATTTGAAAATGTAAATGATCCGCCCAGTTTCCGTTTTGTGGAAAAGTGCCGATAGTCGCAATTTCTTCGCCTTTTTTAATCATTTGACCGACTTTCAAGTTCTTAGAAATTGGTGATAAATGTCCGTAAAGCGTATAAAAGGTTAAATCAGCATTGATTTCATGTTCCAAAATAATCGTAGGCCCATAATTATCATCGCCTTTGTTATCTTTTAAACTATAAATTTTTCCGTCAAACGCAGCAAACACAGGCGTTCCGACTTTCGTCCAAATATCCAAACCCAAGTGAACCGTCCGCCATTGTCGCCCATTATTGGACGGCAAAATATAGGCATCGGTATTATAAAATGGTCGAATTTCGCCATAACCGCCAACGCCAATTTCTGCCTCGTTTTCCCAAAAAATATCATCAATTCGCTTTTGAAAGTTCCGAGGATTTTCAAAATTTATATTGTTACCCAAATCCAAACTGCTGACACTTAAATCTAATAGAATGACTTTTTCCCCCGTACCACCACTCTCCAGAGTGGTGGGAAAATAGTCTTCTACACCACTCTTCAAAGTGGTGGGAAAATAATCTTCTACACCACTCTTCAAAGTGGTGGGAAAATAATCTTCTACACCACTCTTCAAAGTGGTGGGAAAATAGTCTTCTGCACCACTCTTCAAAGTGGTGGGAAAATAATCTTTTACACCACTCTGGAGAGTGGTGGTACTTGTGAACTTATCGAATAAAATTCGTTTTGGACAGGGTTCTAAACTGCAAGCGTGACGGAAAGTGTAATACGCCAAATTTGGTGAAATTTCATACCACAATGCTAACACGTCCCAAGCTGGTTTTTCGCTAACAAAAAGATATTCTTTTTTGGGTTCAAAATGATGATTTTTAGCAGCCGTCGTCACGGTAATTAATAACCGAGCGGCAACCAATCCGTACAAAATTTTCAAAGCTTCATCGGATAATGACTCAATTTTGTGATACCCTTTGACTAAAATTGCGGCAGCTTCCAAAGGATTCGGTTTGTCGAGAATTGCATACGCTATCGCAATCGCCAAATCGTTAATCGAATGCGTATAAAGTGCATCGCCAAAGTCGATAATGCCGGTTATGTTTTGCTGATTGGTTAAAACATTATAATCATTCAAGTCATTATGGATAATGCTTTTTTCTAAATTTTGAAGGACAGGCAACGCTTCGAATTCAAACCAATTCCAAAAAAAATCACTGATTTCGAGCTGGTTTTTATCATGAATATAATGCCTGTTTTTTCGACTTTCCAACGCCAAACTCACGTCCCAATCGTGACCGATTTTCGCAGCCGAATGGTCAAAACCTCGCAAATTTTTCGTCAATTCTGCCGCAGCTGCTCCCCAACTTTCCAGCATTTCGGGCGTATGCCGCTTCACTTCAAAAACCATTTGCCCTTCTACCCAAGTATTCATCCGCATCGAACGAGTCAAACTATTTTCATCTTGAAAAGAAAAATACGCTTCGCCTTTCAAATTTTCGACCGTTTTCGGCAGTTCAAAACGTAACGTTTGGGTCGCCAAATGTCTTAGAATTTCCGTTTGAAAATCTAAACTTGCTACATTTGAATTATCCCGAGAAATTTTTAAAATATAAGTTTCATCGTTTTTTGTTTTTAATTTAAAATTAAAATCTTCAAAACCGGGTAAAATCGTTGCGATTGCAGTTATACCAAAATACTTTTGAGTGTAATTTTCAGCTTGTTTTGTGGTAATTTGTTTGTTCTGATTAGACATTTTTTGGTTGATTTGGTTTGTTTGATTATTTGACCTTACGAAGGTAGATATTTCGGATTAAATGACAAATGGGAAAAATGGAATACCTTTATAGCTTTACACTAAAATCACTAAAAATAGAAACAAACACCTTTAAACCTACAAACATGAAAGGAAAATTAACACTACAAACGTTACAAAATAAGGTCAAAGAAGCAGCGATAGAAACGATAATTGTTGGATTTACAGACCATTACGGACGATTAGTTGGGAAGCGTTTTGATGCGGAATTTTTCTTGGAATCGACTTTTAAAGATGGAACGCATGGCTGCGATTATTTATTGACTGCCGATATGGAAATGGAGCCAATTCCCGGTTATTCGTTTGCGAATTGGGAATTGGGTTATGGTGATTTTCATTTAGTACCTGATTTGGAAACGTTGCGAATGGCGGACTGGCTGGATAAAACGGCTTTGGTTTTTTGTGATTTAAAAAATGACGAAACGCATGATTTGATTGAAATTGCACCTCGTTCGATTTTGCGAAAACAAATAAAAAAGTTAGAAACCTTTGATTTTCAATGTTTTGCAGCTTCGGAATTAGAATATTACGTTTTTGAAAATTCATACAAACAAGCCAACGAACAACATTTTCACGATTTAAAACCCGTGGGTTGGTATTTGGAAGACTATCATATTTTGCAAGGTTCTCGGACGGAATATTTCACGGCTGCGGCTCGAAAACACCTGAAAAATTCGGGTGTTCCTGTCGAAACTTCAAAAGGCGAATGGGGTTTGGGACAGCACGAATTGAATGTACGATATGCGGATATTTTGGAAATGGCGGATAGGCATATTGTGTATAAACAATGTTTGAAAGAGTTGGCGGATAAACTCGAAATTTCAGTGACCTTCATGGCGAAATACCACGAAAATCAAGCTGGTTCAAGTTGTCATATTCATATCAGTTTGTTTAAAAATAGCAAAAATGCCTTTGTTGGCGAGCAAGATTTTGGCAAGTTCAAAGGCTCGGATATTTTCCGTTGGTTTTTGGGCGGTTGGATTGCAAACGTGGCGGAAGTGATGCCGTTTTATGCTCCGACGGTCAATTCTTACAAACGCTATGTCGATGGAAGCTGGGCACCGACTCGCTTAGCGTGGTCTTACGATAATCGGACGGCAGGTTTTCGAGTGGTCGGAAAAGGCGAAAGTTTGCGGATAGAATGTCGGATTCCAGGTGCGGATTGCAATCCTTATTTGGCGTTTGCGGCTTCGTTGGCTTGTGGTTTGGACGGAATTGAAAACCAAATTGAACCACCGAAAATGTTTGAAGGCGATATGTATGCAGCGAAACATTTGGTGGAAGTGCCGACTTCATTGGCGGAAGCCACCGACCGTTTTGAAAATAGTGCTTTCGCACAACGGGTTTTCGGAAAAGGGGTCGTTGAACATTATACGCATCATTCTAAAATGGAACAAAATGCGTTTGATAAAGCGGTAACGGATTGGGAAAGAAAACGGTATTTTGAAAGGATTTAAAGATATTTCTTAGACGTAATTCCGATTTATTTGCATAAAATCGTTTAATTATTCGGCTCTTTGATAATTTCTGTAAAACTTCAACTTATCAAGGTTTTGCGGAAATTGTCAAAGCCTAAAATCATTTAAAACCTTCAAAAAATCCAATTTTTCCATCTCCTGCCAACCATGCCGTTTTTCCACTTTTTGAAAAACGAATGGTATAAAAAGGCGTATTGTTGAGATTTATCCACGTACTGCCGCCATCATTAGAATAATCCATGCCGGGAATGCCAACGGCGACCAAACCTTTACCGTCTGTATTTGGAATGTACTGAACGCAAGAGCGATAACCAGGGTTTTGTCCATCGCTGACGAGCGTCCACGTTTTGCCGCCATCAGTTGTAATCGCTTTATTTTGGGTATTTTCTTTTTGGTTTTCCCAATCGCCACCGAAAATAATTCCGTTATTTTTATCGTAAAAATGACAAGAAAAAATCCCCGTCATTTCTCCGCCTTTCGCAATAGGCGTTTTGTAAACTGCCCACGTTTTGCCTTTATCGCTGCTGTAAAAAACTCGTGCTTTTTTACCGCCACTTACTATCCAAACATGACTGTCAACGACAGAAATATTCGTATTGCTTGCCGCAAAAGCTGCTTCACCATCTGCCACAGGTGGCAAATTTTCACAACTGATTTTTTTCCAAGTATTGCCGCCGTCATTGGTCAAAATCACAGACAAACAGCCGTTAATTGGGTCGCCCATTGCGATACCATTTTGAGTATCAAAAAATTTCATGGAATCGTAAAACGCCAACGTATCATTTTCTTGATAAACGATTTTCCAATTTTTGCCTTTGTCAATTGTTTTGAACAGCAAGGCTGGAGAAGCGATGCTTAATAAAAAAATAGCCTCGTCAGTTGCTGCGATAGCACGGAAATGAACGGGTTGACTTTCGTGGAAAATGCTATCTTGAAACCATGTTTTGCCGCCATCTTCCGTGTAGCCGTACCTTCCTTTTGACCCAGCGAACCAAACCGTTTTGTCATTAATCACTTCGATTGCTCGAATACTGCTATTGATGGAAACCGTTGTTATTACAGGGTTTTTGATTTCTAAAATGATTTTAGTGGTATTGCAAGAAAGTAAAAATAGGATGCCGATTATTATTGAAAAAATTGGTTTCATTTGGTTTTCTATTCTGAATTATAATATCAAAATTTATCAAATTTCAACTACCTCTGGTAAAAATGGGCTGGCATTACCACCTGCTGTAATAATTTCTCTAACAATGGTCGAACTAATGTGAGAGAATTCGGGAGAGCTGATTAAAAAAACCGTTTCCAAACCGTCACCAATAATGGTATTTAATTGGGAAATCGTTTTTTCGTAATCAAAATCTGAGGCATTTCTCAGCCCTCGAAGCATATAATTTGCGTTGATGCTTTTACAATATTTCACCGTTAAACCTTCATAAAATCCAGTTTTGACTTTTGGTTCGCTTTCAAAAACCTTTTCTAACCAAGCCAACCGTTGTTCTAACGAAAATAAAGTTTGCTTTTTTGAATTAATGCCAATCGCAATGACTAATTCATCAAAAAGAGGAATCGCACGTTTGATTAATTCCACATGACCAGTCGTAATCGGGTCAAAAGAACCTGGGAAAACAGCTATTTTTTTCATCGAAAATATTTTATTTAAATTTAGTGTTCGTAATTCGTCACTCGTCCTTCGTCTTTTCGTTCACCGCTTCATTCGTAAAAATACTAAATATCGTTTTGCCGTAATTTCTAACCTCGTGAAGATGCGGATGATCTTTAAAATTATGGTTTGGATTATGTTCCAAAACGAACCAACCCTCTGCTTTGAGTATTTTTTTTTCAAAAATCAAATCGGGAATCGAATCTAAACTACCCAAACCGTAAGGCGGCCCAGCAAAAATATAATTCCATTCGCTGTGCGCGGATTCAATAAATTTGAAGACGTCGGCTCTGATGATATTGATTTTATCTTCAATATCCAAGGTTTTAGCCGTTTCTTTCACAAATTTCAGGCATCCACCAAATTTATCGACATACGTTACATCTTCGCAACCTCTTGATATAAATTCGTAGCTATGATTTCCCGTTCCTCCAAAAAGGTCTAAAACCCGCAAATCGTCAAAGTAAAAATTATTATTAATAATATTAAATAGCCCTTCTTTGGCAAAGTCAGTTGTTGGTCGGGTAGGCCATTTATCCGCTGGCGGATAGAATTTTCTACCTTTAAATGTTCCTCCTATTATTCGCATTTTCTTAGTTGTGAATCCCAATATTTCCCCAAGGTTTCGAGGGAAAATAGGACAAGTTTATAAATGATGAATGATTGCAACAGCGAAAAAACACCTATTCAAACTCATTTTAAATTTGAAAAATAGATTACTGTTTAAATTTTTTGTGTGGAAATAATCGTGTATTGATTTCACCAATTCCTAAATCGCATAAAAACTGTAAAGATCAAAGTTAAAATGTTTTGGTTGGTCTGCAAACTGTTCGTTAAATTGAAATGCGGTTGGACGATTGATAAACTCAATTTTACGAATATAACGGTAAAGTAATTTGTAGATTTCGGAATCTTGCATGACTTCGCCGCTCAAAAACAGTTTGGAGGTTTCGGTTGGTAATTTTACTTGATCAAAAACTAATAAGGTATAATAGAGAAAATCCTTGGCTGATTTGAATTCAAAAGTATTGAACAATAAAAGTTTTTCTCTTTGGAAAGCCGCAATTTGAAATTGTTTGCCGATGACATTGATAAAAATAGACGTATTTTGGAATTGTACCGCTTTTTGTTGCCAAGCCAAAAGCAGAGGCGTTCCTGCATGGAAAAATTGAATATTATCAAATTTATTTTGCAAAAAATTATAGACTTCAATCGGTGCTAAAAATATATTTTGGCACTGAAAAGAAGGCAAATTATCTGTCAATAAATAATGTTGGTGTGGAATTCTGAAGCTGTTTTCCAAGTAGGTTGCCGCAGCACTTTCTTGATAAATCATATTAGGAACTAAGGTCGAATAAGGGGTAACGAAACCTACTTTTACGGTATCAAAATTAAGATTGAAGTATCGTTCATGCTCAAAAAATGAGGACAATACTTCGTTTTCAAAATTTTCAACAGCTTGTAAAATAATCTCCTGCTTAGGCGAGGTTATAAAATAAGACAACCTGTTTGCCCCAATTAGGACAAACAGGTTGTTATCATTATTATATAAATCGGTATGATTTATTACTATTTTATTCTTCTTCATCTGCGCTATCCTTACCGAATTTACGCCAGTTTGCGTTTAAGGTCGGCTTCGTTAAATCTCCAAATTTTAAATAATAATTTCTCTCCGAAGGTTTCGTAGGGTTGTATGTTGCATCATATCTTGTATATCTTGCACTGGCATAACTACCCATGAAATCTTTCCACGGAATTTTTACTTCTACGACTTGTACGTATGTGGATTGATATTCGATTTCCATCGATTTCATCTCATATCGCGCTCCTTTTGCACCATAAGGTACGTGGGCTAAAGAATCTCTGTTTGTGCTGATGCCCAATGTTGTCATTGAATCAATAGCATTAACAAAAGTTTCTGTACGAGTAACTACTTCTCCAGCATCGATATCGCCAATAACTGTCTCAATTTTGAATTGACCGTTGGTTAATACGTCAGATAGTGTATCAAAATCTTCTGCATATCTTCCTGTAATGCTTTTGAATGCCTGTTGAGCAGTACGAATTTTCTTTAATTGCGTAGCAACGGCTCTTTCACGTTTATCTTTTTGATCTTGAAATTGAATTGGCTCATAAATCATCATTGCCAAAACATATGCTAAGCCAAAAAAGATTAATGTAAGTACGATGTTTAGTATGGTCCTACTCATGGTTCTTTAAACTTTGGTTTTCGTTCGTTTGGTCGCAATATTACAGTTTTTTACCGAAAAGGTGAAAAGCATTTCACATAAAATTTCAAAAAACAATATTTTATACCATCCGATTGATGAATGAAAAAAAATTATTGATTTGAAAGCTTCAAATCAATAGGTATGATGTATCGAATTACAAAAATGGTGTATTCAATTAACAAATTTTTATTTTTTTCTAAATAAAAATGATAAATCTTAAAAATTCAACGCATCCATGACGAATTGTTTGTAACTCCGTCCGATTGGAAGTTCTAAATCAACAATTTCTACGTTATATGACGAAAAAGCCGTGATTCTATTTGTTGGAACGATGTACGAACGATGAATTCTCAAAAAATTATCTTTCGGCAAACGGTCTTCTAAATAAGAAATTTTTTGCTTCGTCACGACTTCCTGCTCTTCTGTAACGATTCTAACATAATCTTTTTGACTCTCAATGTAAATTATTTTATCTAAATAGACCTTTAAAATACGTTTATCCATCTTTATGTATAAAAATGGTTCCGTGTTAGACGTTGTTGGTGTATTTTCGATTTCAGGTTTGATGGGTTCAGTTTCAGGTTTTCGTTGGATTTTATTGATAGCTTTGATAAATCGCCCAAACGATATTGGTTTTAACAAATAATCCATCGCATCTAATTCAAACCCCTCGATAGCATAATCTCGATAAGCGGTCGTAAAAATAATTTTGGGCGGATTTTTTAGCGTTTTCACGAATTCAATCCCGTTTAATTGCGGCATCTGAATATCTAAAAACATTAAATCAATTTTTTCTTTTTGCAAAACATCAAACGCTTCCATAGCATTTTTACATTTTGCGACTACGTTAAAACCAGAAACCTTCTCTAAATAAGAGGCAATAATTTCTATTGCCAACGGTTCGTCATCTACAAGCAAACAATTAATCATGATATTTTCGTTTTTTTAGTCTTTTGCATTATTTCATGGTTTCATTACTTAAACGAATGGTGGAATAATCTAACTACAAAACCACATTTAAGTCAACTCTAAAGATAAAATAATCAAATGAGTTTCTTCTGTATCTAATAATTTTAGTTGCTGTTTATTTGGATATAACAATTTTAAACGGCGTTGTACATTTTTTAACGATTCATAATCTGGCTTTGCGTCATCGTTGCTCAATTTTGCATTTTCAATTTTCAAAATTAAAATATCGTTTTTGATTTCTAAATCAATCGTAATCCATATTAATTCGGAGTTATCCACCAAACTTTGTTGAAAAGCATATTCTACGAAAGGAAAAAATAATAAGGGTGAAATTTCTCGTTCAATCGTATCAATCGAAAAATTAAAACTAACTTCCAGCGCTTCGCCGTACCGCATTTTTTCTAAAGAAATATAATTATTAATCAATGAAATTTCTTTAGAAAGTGGCACTTCAGGAACGTTACTTTCAAATAGCATATAATCTAAAAGACTCGATAATTTTAAAACGACTTCGGGTGCTTTTGTTGAGTTTTTGAGTGTTAAAGCGTACAAATTATTCAAGGTATTGAACAAAAAATGGGGATGAATTTGTGATTTCAAAAATTTTAATTCCGCCCGTAATTTTTCCTTTTCTAATAATTGCCTTGCGTATTCATTTTGTAAAGCAATTTTTAATAATTTAATCGCAACCGCTGCCAAAACGACAACATAAATATTGATAATATTAAAAGCAATTTTGTAAAAAACAAACCAGCCATGTTCCAAATGTTTGTCCCAAATAAATGGAAAGATAATGTATTGAGCGATTGCTCGCTGCAATAATCCAAACCCAAATGCGGACAAAATAAAAAGGATAAAAAATTGATTATACGTCTTTTTTACTAAAAAAATAGGCAATAAGCCATACAAGGTCAGATAAGTCGCAATCATCATTACGGGCAAAGCAAGAAAGTTGGAGAACAATACTTCTTGCCAATTATCCGAATATTCAGATACATCAATTCCAGTGAACATGACCAGAATTGCCATCCAAAATATAACGTGCCATACAAATCGTTGCTTTGGCAAAAATAGGCGTTGTAGCATATTAAAATCCATGAAGTTCCATAATTTTCAAAGTTCGAATTACGGGGTTTATCGCAATGATGTGACCGATACGGTGAAGCATATTTTATACCATACGCTTTTTGGTATCGGAACGAAAACCCGCAACTCATTTATTATTTCATCTTAAAACGGTCAAAACCCCAACCCGCAGGCGTCAAACTTACTTAGAAGTGGCTTTAAACCCTATTTTTGACCTTATAAAATAGACGAAATGACGGAAAACGAATGGAAACGGTAAAAATATAGGCTAAAAAGTCATTTTCAATCAAAATACGATATACCTCTATTTATGAGGGCTTTATCGAAAAATGGCTTTAAGCGTATTGATTATTTTTACATTTGTCAGGCGAACAATTAGTTAGGGTGTATTCATAAGATACCCTTTAGCGGTCAAAAACTTTTATGGTTTTGATCGCTATTTTTTTACCCTTTTTTCTTTTTTCAATAATAATTTTACCATTTTATTTCCAATCTTAAAGAGAAAATCTACCGTTCTATTCACATATAGTTTTTTTTACATTCATCTTAACATTTTCATTAAAAATGGATAAATACTTGTTGCAATAAACGTAAGGAAACAAAAAATGAATAATCTCCATTCTAACTCGTTATGACGGGTAGATTATTCATTTCCTATTCCTTACGTTCAATCTAAAAATAATGCAAAATATTTTACTATGAGAAAGTCACTATTCCTATTACTACTCGCAATGTCATTAACACTATCCTCGGTAGCACAACTATCTTGGTCAAAAAAAGAACATGATTTTGGTCGCTCACAAAAAAATGTTCCTATGGCTTATGCGTTCCAATATATTAATTATTCTGCTAATCCAGTCACGGTTAACTTTATGAAAAGCTCTTGTTATTGCTTGATACCAAGGTGGACGAAGACGATTATACAACCAAATGAGCAAGGTTCTATTTTGGTGACTTATACACCGAATAATGACGGACGTTATACCGAAACCTTAGATATTTTTGTGGATAATAATCCTAATCCTAAACAGCTTTTTGTTATTGGCGTGGTTGGCGATGGTGATTTTAATAATATTAATCAACCTGCACTGACTGGCTATAAACCTACGCCAAGCCAGGTGGAACAACCGACTAATTTAACACCGCCTATTCTTAAAAAAAATAACAATCCAGATGAACCAAATACAGCTGTGATTCCGAATCGAAGTCTTGCTCCAAATCAAACCACAGAAACATTCAATACGCCACCCAAAAAGCCTATAAAACAAATACAAGCAGCACCGCCAAAACCGATAAATAATAATTCAACACCAGTAAACGGTACAGGAAAATTAAAAACGATTATCGCTCCAAACTATATGGGTGGCGAATATCTAAATACTGCCGCTGGTGAAAGGTATTTCACGGAGCAGGAAAAGGCGATGATTAAAGAGATTAATCTAATACGTTCTAATCCAAGGGCTTATGTCGCTGTCGTTGAAGAATATGTTGAATATATGAAGGCTGATAATTTGAATGATGATTTTTATAAAGATGAAATTATCGTTGCACAGGAATTAATAACAGAGTTAAAAAATACGCCTGTACTTTCTATATTAGAGCCAAGTGAGGGGATTTATAGAGCTGCTAAAATACATGGCGATGAGGCTAAAACAATCGGTTCGTTAGACCATCAAGGACAAGATGGATCTTGGCCTTGGGATAGGGTAAAAAAATACGATACTAATATGACTGATGGTGGTGAAAATATCGTCGGTGGATTGAGCGATATTCGTAAGGCTGTCTTGACGTTATTGATTGATTCGGGAATTAAAGGAAGAGGACATAGGGCAGCTTTATTACATCCAGATTGGACACACGTTGCGTGTTATGAAGTGGGCAAAGTGGGCGATATGCCTTTTATGTGGTTACAAAATTTTGGTCAAGCAAAAACGCCTACTTCGGCTGCCCCTACAAGACCTAAACCGTCAGAAACAACTCCAAAACCTACTGTTCCTAACCCTTCACCTTATAAAAATGAAGTTTATAATACCGATACAAGAACAAAACCAAAAAAACGGAACAGAAAAACCAATTCTACAGAAAGCATCCCGAATAGACCGAATGAAACATCACCAGATAATGGCTCACTTCCAGCACCGTATAGGTCTGAAAATACGCCTGCACCCTCAAAACCAATAAAAAAATCGGTAGGAACGAATAATCTTGCGGCTAATATCATGCCTGCAAATGGAGCTTATACTGCTAAAGAAGCAACCTATATGTCGAATCGGGAGCAAGATATGATTGCAGAAATTAACTTTTTGAGAATGAATCCCAAAAGTTATGCTAAGGTTATTCGAGCCTATATTGACTTTATGGAAATGGAAATTGTAAAGGAAGAATCCGCAAGTATCTTTTTTAATAAAGAAATAAAATCGGCTAAAGAGTTATTGGATGAATTGGATAAATTGAAGCCATTAAATTGCTTAAAGCCGCATCAAGGTATGTATGTCGGTGCAAAAATTCATGCAGAATATGGTAAATCAAGTGGTAATTTGGAAAAAGAAGGTAGCGATGGTTCAATGCCACATAATCGTATTTTGAAATACGCAAATGATATGATGGATGGCGATGAAAATTTGCCAAACGGCACGTCAAACATTCGTTACAGTATCATTAAATTATTGATTGATAAAGACGATTATAATCGAAAACAACGTGAAATTTTATTAAATCCAAATTGGGATTATATCGCTATTTATGAGGTTGGTACCGTTGGAAATATGCACTACTGGGTTCAAGATTTTGGTCAAGCTAAACCAGAGGCAAAGCCCATGTTTGATGAAGAGAGTGGAATGGGCAGTATTGATAATAATGAAACTTTTGGTTATGCAGCGTCTCAAAATTTTACAGAAACGGTCGTTTCTGTGGAAATTCGACCTACTGCGAATGCCTTAAATACTAATAATGTAACTTATCTTTCTACTCGGGAACAAATGTTTTTACGAGAAATAAATTTCTTGCGTTCTAATCCGAAAGAATATGCAACGATTATGGCGCATTATATTCAAATGTTAGAAAAGAAAAAACAAGAAAACCCTAATCGTGCAGCAGATTATGAAAATCAAATAAAGGCTGCAACTTTTATTAACTCAGAATTGATAAAAATGAATCCAGTCAAAATATTAGAATCCAATCAAAATATTTATCAAGCCGCTTATTTACACGGTCAAGATTGTAAAAATAACCGTAGTTTGACGCATTGGGGTTCGAATGGTACAAATACTTGGCAACGTTTGAAAAGCCAATTACCAAATATTAAAGATGGCGACCAATGCTTAGTTGGTGATACAGATGACGTTCGGGAAAGTATCTTAAATATATTGATCGAACATGCTATGTCAAAATATAGTCAAAAAGCACCTTTATTAAAATCGAATTGGACAGTTTTTGGCATTACAGAAGTTGGAACAGTCGGAAAACGAGAGAATTGTTGGGTGATTACGCTTGGCGAATTATAAAAGATTCATCAAAGTAAAAGTGAAGAATTTGGCTACCCGTTTAATGTTGGACAAAACGGTGTCGGTGCGCTGCACCTTAATAAAAATACTTAAAATCCGAAGCTACAAACCGTATCGGTGCGCTGCACCTTGAAATTTGAACGAAAAGGTGCAGCACACCGACACTACCTGTCCCAGTTTACCCCGAAATCTCGGGGAAACCTCGGGGGTTTGTAATTAAGTTTTGCAACGTGTCCAACTTTACGTGGGTAGCCAAGAATTAAAAAAAATCCCATTATGTTCGACATAACGGGATTTTTTTTTAACTTAATTTACATTAATTCATGTCTTTGTAATAAATCAAAATTAACATTAAAAAAAACATACTAACAATCAGAACGTTACCACTTTGAGGATATGGGTTTATTCAATTTTGAGGCAACCCTTCTGAAATTGTAGGTTAACGACCTCAGGAGTGTAGCCAATTTTGATTATCGATATATAATTTTCACAAAATTAAATAAATAGCCGAATTGTCTAAAATCTAAAATCTAACAGCGAAGCAATCGAATATCTAAAATCACTATTTTCCTTTTGATTTTGATAAATTCTAACATTAAAAAAATTAAATTTGCGGTCAGAAATAACGACTGAATTACAAAAATTAATCATACTATTAATACTACTAAAACTACAATAAAAAATGCCAACAATATCAACAAGAGGAATGACAATGCCTGCTTCTCCAATTCGAAAATTAGTGCCTTTTGCAGAAGAAGCAAAGCGTCAAGGAAAGAAAATTTACCACTTAAATATCGGTCAACCAGACATCAAAACACCAGAATCGGCGTTAGATGCGGTTAGAAATATTGATATGAAAGTGTTGGAATACAGTCACTCGGCAGGTTTTGAATCATACCGTAGAAAGTTAACCGGTTATTACAAAAAATATAATGCTGATGTCACTCACAATCAAATTATCATTACAACTGGTGGTTCGGAAGCGTTATCATTTGGTTTGATGAGTTGTTTGGATTCAGGTGACGAAGTCATTATTCCAGAGCCTTTTTATGCGAATTATAATGGATTTTCGAATGCAGGTGGAATTGTGGTCAAGCCAATTACTGCAAAAATCGAAACAGGTTTTGCCCTGCCTCCAATTTCTGAATTTGAAAAGGTAATTACATCAAAAACGAAGGCGATTTTAATTTGTAATCCAAGTAATCCAACTGGTTATTTGTATTCTGATGAAGAATTGATGCAATTAAAAGAAATCGTTTTAAAACATGATTTATACCTATTCGCCGATGAAGTTTATCGTGAATTTTGTTACACAGATAAGCCTTTCCGTTCGATTTTGAATATTGACGGTTTGGAACAAAACGCAATTGTAATTGATTCAATATCAAAACGTTACAGTGCTTGTGGTGCAAGAATTGGTGCGCTTGTCACTAAAAATCAAGACGTTTTAGATGCTGCTATGAAGTTTGCACAGGCGCGTTTGAGTCCACCGACTTTAGCTCAAATCTTAGGAGAAGCAACGGTTGATGTCGAAGAATCTTACTTTATTGAGGTAAAAGAAGAATATCTGGGCAGGAGGGATTTATTAATCGATCGTTTGAATCAAATGAAAGGCGTAACTTGTCCAGTTCCGGGCGGTGCTTTTTACGCTTTCGCTAAATTACCAATTGACGATTCCGACAAATTCTGTCAATGGCTTTTAGAAGATTTTGAGTACAATGGAGAAACCGTAATGACGGCTCCTGGAACAGGTTTTTACGCAACGCCAGGTTTAGGAAAAGACGAAGTTCGAATGGCTTACGTTTTGAATAAAGAAGATTTAGACGCTGCTTTGACGTGTTTAGAAGAAGCACTGAAAGTGTATCCAGGACGAACTATTTAAGGAAAGAAAAGGGACGAGGCTTTGAGGTTTTGACCGTAATGACTTATTTTTTTCATTCAAATTCAACCTCAAATTCAAATTCCGATATAACGTATAAAAAAAAAGTCCACTGAATTTATATTCAGTGGGCTTTTTTTTTATTTCTCGTACGACCTTTTTGAGTCTTGATAAATAATAAAGTGCATTTACCGCACCTTGTCTCTTGAAATCTTAAAAATTTTATCTCGGAAAAATTACTTATAAGTTGCTAACAAGGTAGAAGCTTCGTCGTAACCTGCTTTTGCAGCTTCTTTCCAATCCTCTTTAAATCCTTTTTTACCAACTTGAAACCTTGCTTTTCCTCTCCACAAACGCATTTCGCCAACCGTCAAACCATCATAATCAACTGATTTGATTTTTAGCATACTTTCGAAAGCTTTCAAAGCATCTTGACCTTTATCTTCTAACTTCATCAATGCTTTTCCCCATTTCAAATGAGCCAAACGTTGATATTTGAAATTCGGATTATCTTCTGTAAACTCCCGAATACAGAAAAACTTATACTCCTGTGCGGCTTTGTCCCACTCCCCCAAAATTGCATGAGCATCGCCTTTCATATAGCGTGCTGTCCAATAAATCGGCTGATGCGGAATTGAACCTTTAATCGCTTTCTGAAAGTGATTAATTGATAACTGATACTCATCTCTTGATAACAAAATCTTACCTAAACCAAAATTTGCTTGAGCATTACCGCCATAAAGTCCTAAACTACTTTCAAAATCGCTTTTTGCTTTATCGAAATCTTCCAACTTGTGATAGACCATACCTCGCCGCTCATAAGCATTTGAGTTTTTAGGGTATTTCGCCAAACTATCTGTAAAAGCGACTATTGCCTCCTCTATTTTTCCTTCTTTCATCAAGTTCTTTCCTTCATGATAAGAAATGACCGTAGAACGATCGCCTCTCGGCTCAATAAACACCTCTTTTTTGATGACTCCTTCTTCTAACAGCCACATGTGAATATAACCAGAAATAGCGAACTGTGATACATAATCTAACAATAGATAGGTATTCCGCCAAAAACGCTTTGAACAGTTTGTGTTAAATTTACCAATTACCAGACGGCATTCTTCCTCGTTAAAGACTTGCTCTTCTTCCAGTAGAATGTCATCCTTATAATACGTTTCGACACGTCGTCGATACATTTTTAACGCTTGCTCGTAACTTCGCTCGATACCGAAGTCAAGATGACCTGTAATGACTGCTTTAAGAGACATTGCTGCTATTTTTCAAATTGACTAAATACTTATTTTAATTCTTATTATTGTAAAAAAGGAAAGATTTATACAATACAATAGGAAGGGTAAAGATACAATATCCAACCATTTTTTAGGTATAAACCATAAGGTAATTTATGAGAACAGAGTTTGTTGAGAATATTGTTTTTTCAGTAATATTACTATAAAATGCTATATTTATGTATCTATAATTTGTTATTATACAATGTATTAATAAAATATTCGCCTATTTTTTTTATTAATTTATAAAAAAAAGCATGTCACAATATTGCTAAAAAAAAGCTAAAAAAAGATGTGAAATATGAAAAAACACCCTTTTTTAATTAATTGACTTCAATCACATTGCAAAATGACCTGTATCAAAACTAAATCCAAAAGAAAATCGCACCTTTGGAACTCGTTCCATTATTATATTAAAAATACCGTAAAAAAAATCGGCTAACATCAAGATATTTCCAAAAAGGAAAAACTTTTTAGAACTATTTTCAATAAAAAATTATGAAAAAGATACTTTTTCCAACCGACTTTTCCAAAACAAGCGAAAACGCTTTTTTATACGCTTTGCACATTGCACACCGTTTTGATGCGACGATTTCAACGGTTCACGCATTTACCGCCCCCGTCGTAGCGACTACGCCTATGGTTATGGTTGAAGAAATGGCAGAATTGACCGAAAGATTTGAAATGCAAGAATATCAGATTTTTAATAAAAAATTACATAAAATTGCGATTGAAGCAGGATTCGGAAACGTAAATATTGACCATACTTTAGAATATGGTTTGGCGGTCGAAGAAATTGTAAAAATGAGCAAAAAGCAAAAATTCGACCTGATTATTATGGGAACGGAAGGTGCGGAAGGTATCGGAAAATGGCTTTATGGTAGCCATGCCGCAAGTGTCGTCAGTAAAGCAACTTGTCCAGTTTTGATTATTCCAAGTGAAGCAAAATATAAAAAAATTACACGGATTGCTTACGCAACGAATTTTGAAAACTTAAATGATAATGTGATTGAGGATTTATTGGGTTGGGCTGGTAAGTTTGAAGCCGAATTATACTTCGTTCACGTTGCTGCAAAAGGCGATTACATCGACAGCGAACAATACGCAAATATGGCTGAAATCAGCTATTTAGCTGACCGTTACCAAAATGTACGCTTCAAAATTCTTTACGATAGTAGTGTTTTAGAGGAATTAGAAGATTATGTGGTAGCGGAAAAAATTGATATGTTGGTCATGGTGACACATCGCTACCCATTTTTCAAACGTTTGTTTACGCCAAGTTTGACCAAACAAGTGGCTTTTGAAACGGAAGTGCCATTGTTGGTCTATCAAGCACCTGAGAATTAAATCAGGGATAATTTGAACCTTGAATTACACCAAAATAAAAAGCCGCTATTCTACAAAAAGTAGAATGACGGCTTTTCTATTAAAATCGAAATTTTCTAATTCTTAATTAAAAATTTCTATAAGTGAATCACCTCATCGTAAGCCGCAGCTGTAGCCTCCATCACCGCCTCACTCATCGTTGGATGTGGGTGAATCGTTTTTAAGATTTCGTGACCAGTTGTTTCCAATTTGCGAGCTGCAACCATTTCTGCAATTATTTCTGTTACGTTCGCACCAATCATGTGTGCGCCTAATAACTCACCATATTTTGCATCGTAAATTACTTTCACAAAACCGTCAGGAACACCCGCCGCTTTCGCTTTTCCACTTGCCGTGAATGGGAATTTACCCACTTTTAATTCGTAACCAGCCGCTTTTGCTGCCTCTTCAGTATAACCAACAGAAGCCACTTCTGGCACACAATACGTACAAGAAGGAATATTTCCGTAGTTAATCGTTTCGGTATGCATACCAGCGATTTTCTCTATACAAATGATACCTTCCGCACTCGCAACGTGAGCTAAAGCCTGCGTCGGAATAACATCACCGATAGCATAAACGCCATCAATATTCGTTTTATAATATTCGTCAACTAAGATGAAACCACGGTCAGTTTTTACCCCAACTTCCTCTAAACCAAGGTTTTCTGTATTTGGCTGCACACCAACTGCTGAAAGAACGACCTCACATTCGATGATTTCGTCTTTACCAGATTTGTTATTTCTAACCACCACTTTACAACCGTCTCCGCTTGTATCAACCGACTGAACAGCGTTACCAATTTTTACACCAACGCCAGCCTTTTTGAAGATTTTCCCTATTTCTTTAGAAATATCTTTATCCTCACGAGGCAACAAACCATCCAAATATTCCACAACCGTTACTTTCGTACCAATCGCATTATAGAAATAAGCGAACTCAATCCCAATCGCACCAGCACCGATTACCACGATAGATTTTGGCTGTTTTTCCAATGTCATCGCCTTACGGTATTCAATAACTTTTACATCGTCAAGCGGCACGTTTGGTAATGGTTTTGAGCGACCACCCGTTGCTAAAATGACACTTTTTGCAGTATAAACCGTTGCTTTACCCTTTGTGTCGGTCACTTGAACACGTTTACCAGGCAACAATTTACCGTTACCTTCCAAAGTATCAATTTTATTCTTGCGGAATAAAAACTTAATTCCGTTATTCATACCATTCGCAACGCCACGGCTACGACTAATCATAGCACCAAAATCAACTTTGGCATCACTTACTTCAATTCCGTATTCTTTGGAGTGTTTAATATATTCAAAAACTTGGGCAGATTTTAACAATGCTTTCGTCGGAATACAACCCCAGTTTAAACAAATCCCACCTAAGGTTTCCCGTTCTACAACGCCTACTTTCATACCTAATTGAGCAGCACGAATCGCTGCAACGTATCCACCAGGACCACTACCAATGATGATAACATCGTAGTTCATAATCAATTGCTTTAGTTTAAAAAGTTATTTCATCAACCGTTAACAGCGTTTGTAATTATTAGTTGCCAGTTTGCAGTACAGCAATAATTTACAATTGAGTTACCCAAAATTGTTTTAAATAAAATAACTTCTATATGTTTCGTAATAATTTCTTGGATAATCTGATTTTCGTACCTCGAAAAACTGCTGCAAAGGTAAGTAATAATTTGGAAAAGTTGGAAAAGAGAAGTCGATGAGAATTTTGAAAAAGGGGATTTAATGAAAAGAGAATATTGTGTTATAAAAAAAGATCGGCTTCCCTGTAGGAAATGAAGATTTAATCCTATTTATACTTGATTTACAACTAATTGATTAGCATCATTTTAAAACTGAAATTTAAAAAACTGAGTGACATATTATTGACGAACAATTGACGAACAAAATTACAATAAGAGTGATATTTTTCATTGTAATCCTGTTTAAGACAATAAAAAAAGCCAGAATTACAACGAATTTGCTTCGTTTTGATGTAATTCTGACTTTACCATATTTTATACTAAAAAAATGTTAGCACTGACTATCAACAAGTTATAAATATTTTTATTAATTTGGCGATAATTTGAACAAATATTTACAAAAAAACAATCAGACCGATAGCCAAATTAAAGAAATTAGGGGTTATAAAAATAGTATCAAATATTCTTTAATAACTTCACTATTATTGACAGCGATGTAGCGTATAATTGCCAATTATTGACCATTACAATATCCCATTCTGCCATACCAGTTACTATCCTATTACTTATCGTAGGAATAAGATAACCCAAATATAGTGGTCTGGTAAACTTCGATTTGCTTGAAGTCGTATAATACCCACGAGCTTTCGGTAATAAAAATTGGTCTGTATAAGTAAGCGGAGATATGATGCCGTCGTATTTGTGGATTGATATGGGTAAAGAGTCACGTCTTCTTTTGAGTTAATATAGGCAGCACCGATTTTGAAGCTTATTTTTTTATGCCTGTTAAAATTTAATGCAGTAGAAAATTCATCAGGTGATGGACTTTCTACTACATTAGTATGACTAGTATTCATTAATAATTGCTGCGACTCAACTGACGTAGAAAAATTACAGTTGCAGGAATTATTTTTTTTATTAAATTTCACTCATTGAAGACATTATTAATTGATTATTTTTCTGCTGCTCCTGTATTAATTTCAATAGTAAACCATTTAATTTACTATTATCTGATGGTTGATGCAGTTGTTCTGGCTCTCTACCATCTATCAGGGAATTTATATCAACCCCTAATGCGGTTCTCAATGCAATAATCAATTCAAAGGGTGGAGAACTTTCAGGATCTTCCTCTAATTTTTTCAAGTACTGCGACAACTTTTTATTACTGAACCCTGACTTTTCCATAAAAGCAGTCTGTGTCAATCCTTCTAATGCGATTATTATTTTGATTTTTTCCCCGATTGGATTAGGGATTCCGTAAACTTGAGATATTTTCTTGGTTATTTCCATAGTTTTTCCTTATTTATAATAAAAAGTCTTATAATTGCGATTATTAATATCCTCGTATTGAGAATATATCAAAAGTATGAAGAATAACTGAAATGTGTAAATATTAAATCAAAATTATGATTTTTTTTACCGAAAAAAATAACAATGGAAAAACTGATATTGCAGAAAATACAAGAAGTTTTAAGTGAAGTGAGCTATTTAAAATCACAAATGACCGTAATTACAAGTCAAAATGCCAAAGAAGATGGTACTAAACTGTACGATAAGTTAATTTTACAGGAACTTATGGTATTAATGAAAAATAGGATGAGCCTTGAAGAAATGTCTGCAACGCAATTTTTAAAAATTGTTAAAATAGTGGATAGTCGCACATTGCGAAAAAAAGTAGAATCGGGTGAAATTAACTGCGTAAGGAATGAAGATGGAACGATTCCTCTAAAGTTAAAATTTATACCCCTTAATGCGGCTGAGTATAATGTAAAGAGAACGATGAATAGGATGAAATAAAAAAGGGTCTGGCATAAATGCCAAACCCAAAATTAACTTTTAGTGCAGACTGCTAAGCATGCACATTACAAATGTAGAAAAAATTATTTCACGAACGTTTATATAGCAGATTATTAACCAGAATAAAATCAAAATGGTAGGAAAACCTTTGGAAAACCAATTACGTGAAATAGATATGTTTGCGCACGACCTAATAAAATCCCACAAAAAAGAGTTGGCAAGATTCATTGGTTGTGGTGATAAGACACTTTCAAACCATATTCTTTATTGTAATCATGCTCCAAATGGACGTGTTTTGCAGGAAAAATATTATGATAAACTATTTGGCTTCGCTAAAGAGAAGCTAATCGAATTATTAAATGGTATCACCCTATCGAAAAAAGAAATGAACTATCCACTTATGAAAAATACTATCGGTAAAAAAGGATTTTATCTTTTGCATTGGAAGTCATAAGATAGTTTATAATCATGTATTTATCCAATAGAAAAAGCCTTGTCAAATATTTGACAAGGCTTTTCCTATTAACTGAAATTATCTTTTGATAAGTCTATTTTAGGCATAAAAAAATCACTTCCGCACTACCAGAAGTGATTAAAAAACAACTGTTTACAGTTATTAAATGACAGCATAAATCTAATCAAAAAATCCTTAAATTAAGAAATAATCCATTAATTATTTATTTTAATAAGAAATAATCTTGTTTTTAGGATTTTTTCACATAAATTAGCAGACTATTTCCGAAAGGAGATTCTTTCACTAAAAACTCACTATAAAAAACGGTTTTTTATAGTGAGCTTTTTTACGAAAACAAACCAATAAAAAACACCTATTAAACACTGATTATCAGACAATTACACTTTTAAAATATTGAATAATTAATTGAACAAAAAACAACTGCTAAATGACCGCTACACTTCATCATCTTAAACCGCCAAAAGACGATAATTATGGCTATTCTAAAGTTTATGAAATTGAAAATCCAATAAACTTTACAGAAACTTTCAAGCGAATTAAAAAACAGCTTTTTAAGTGTAAAATCAAAAACGGAAAGGTCATTAAAAATGGAGATTTCAGAAAGGCTCAGACGCTTCAATATATGGAGGTTGCGAGGTCTTTAGTTTTTGCATTAAACGCACAAATGAAAGATGATGGTTTTGTAAAAGATAGAAACGGAAAACGCCTTTATTTTGATAGAGAGAAGTTCGATAATTGTTTAATGTATCGTGCGGATAACGGAGATATGTCGCTGAGGATGGATAATCACGTTATTGCTAAGATGATAGAAGGGTCGATTGATATTTATGAAATAAAAAATGAATTAGAAAAGAATAAAGAATTAGTAGCGGAGAAGGTAGAAGGAGCAGCGGAAGCTATGGCAGAAGCAGAAGTAGAAATGGTATCCATGATAAGCACAGCGAAAGGAAAGGCGAGAAGGCATCGACAAAAGCTGTCTGAGTTTGGATTCATTAAGGATACGAAACACACCATGTATTACTACGCAAAAACAAAGACAGATTATATTGACCAAAAAAAGAAGTTTTCATTGCTATTAAATAACGAATGGTTAGTATTCGCAAACCCGTTATTAGAAACTTTCGCAAAAGGAGAAGTCGCACCGAGCGATGTTTTTAATCAATCTAATCAACCAACTGATTCAGTTCCTAAAACGGTTAGCAGGAGCAATGAAACAACCTTAAAATCGCTTATTAAGGAGAATTTCAATCCAATTCAAACGGACAGTTCAACCAAAAGTATATTTACTGATAATCAATCAGTTACGATTGAAAAAAATCAAAACTTACCCCTTTAGGGAATAGAATTTAAACCTAATAATAATAGAAAAGAAGAAGGGGTTTCTTACGAAACGTCAAAACCAGATGATTCAAAAGAATCATCGAGTGAAAGCGGAACCCACCAACAACCAACCGTTCACAAAACTTCGTCAGCAAAGCTTCAAGAAAAATGGAATAGACGGAATCAAAAAAATGTGTCAAAAAATCGGAGTAATAATTTACAACAAGCCGATTTTGTGAAACATAATTTTTGTGTGCAGTTGGTTGAAGTCCTTCGGAATTATGCTTATGACGGCAAATCTTTTTCTAAGGAAATATCAATTATATTGATTGAGCAAATGAAATTGCATTTTGATTTTGTCCGTGAGCCGTTGATAGAAGCTAATGAGCAAAGCATCATTACGTATAAAACAAAAGCACAAGCGGATTGGGTAAATATGACAATTGATGAAAAAGAACGTGCTAAGATTAAGTTTGAAAAACGATTTGCAAAATGGAAGAAAGTAACGCTTAAAGACACTCATTTAGAAGTGTTCAACATCATCCGTGAAGCAATTTATTGGGCAAAAGATTATGTCCTCGCTAACAAGGAACACTATCCTGACGGATTTCGGTTCAATGCCATTAAATATGTTGATTTTGCTAACGAAAATCGCCTTAGAGGTGCCGTTAAAAATGCCTTGAAAATTCACTTATCAAATAGTAAAAAATATCAGAAAATTAATAAAGAGTCGGTGTATTCGGAATGTGTTTTTATAGTCGAAAAAGCGATACGAAAAATTACCAAAATATATGCAACCGAATCAGCAGAAAAAGCAGCAATTAAATTCCACGAAATTAGCATTACGATAACGGCACTTTTTAAAACGGATAGGGTTAAACAAAACGTTGAACGGGAGGAGCTTATCGCTCTTTGGAGTAAATATAAAAAAAGCGTTACCGTTGCTTAATTTTTTTAATAAAAATCTTATAAAAACGTCTGAAAATGGCGAAAAAAATAAGCGTGAAATCCAAGTGAAAGGTGGTCGGGCGAAATTTAATTGTTGGGAGCGCAAAGTTACTAAACGAGCATTATACTTATATGATTTCGAGGTAGATTACGAAGATAAAGACGTGTGGGAAAACACATTATTTCCTGTCTTTTCCGAAACGACTTGGCGTAAAAACTATAAGGAAGGTTTGTCGGTCGATAAAATGGCAAATAAGGTTCATACTGCGATGGTAGAGCGATTTTGGGTGTATTAAAAAACATTATTTATGGAGAATTTAATTTACACCTGAAAACTTGGGGATTTTATTCAATTTGAGAATATATATTAAGAAAGAATAGCTTAGTAGCTTCCTCCATGTTGTTTTTAGTACCGTATCATTACATTATTTACTGAAATCCCAAAAAACAATAAAGTTTTTTAATCCCTCGTGAAATATAATAAAAAATTACCTTTTCTTTACCATTAATAATTGATTTATACTTGTAAGTAAACAGACTCCAATTCTGTCAATTTGACTACATCTATCCACTACGGATAAATATTTGAACATTTTTTTGATGATTTTCAGGAAATATACATACAGTTTTGTATTTTTATTTTCGGTGAATTTTTCTTAGAAATTTATCAATTAAAATTACACCACCTCATCATAAGTTAATGTACTCCAAGATTAGGAATTGAAAAATAGCGAGGGGAGCATGACTTGGGTAGTGGTGAGCTAAAACAAATCGTGAGTGAGAAATAATGTAAGATTGAAGAAAATTATAATTACATATTTTTTTGAAATTCATCTGAAATAAACAAAAAATACAATATATTTTACCCTTTTTACCCTTGTAGTTACAATTGTTTTGATAATTTGCAGTAAAATATTATTTACGAAACTTAAATCTACTATTTATGTCTGAACAAATTAATGAACAAATTCTTAAAAACTATCCTCTTTTCCAAAAAGTTAGATATGAAAATAAAGAATTAGTAAAAAACGTTATAAACCTTGAAGATGAAGGAAGCAATAATGCTAATTATAAACATGGTAAATCATTTGTGAAAAGCAAAAAACTAGAAGATATAGAATTCATTATCGAAGCTAACAAAAAAGATATTAAACGATATGGTTTCAAGTTAATGTCAAAACTACTATGTGAAAGACCATTTTTTAGATTTGATGCATCCGGCTGTACACATAATAACAACTCTCTTTTGATACCATTAACTTTAAGGCAGATTACAACGCCTCATTTTCAATATTATGATAAGGAGGGATATAACACAGCATATAAAACTGAGGAATTAAAAGACCCAGATATTATATCTGAATTAGAACAAGATATAAATAAGGGAGCAGAAATATTTTGTAAAGAAAGCGTTACCTTCACGACAGGAAATAGATATCCAACTATAAATAGGGATAGTGGATTGTTATTCAAAACTAACGAAATTGATTTACTAAAAGACATTAAATTTGATGAAGCATTTTGAAACTTATAAAAGAATAAAAGAAGAGTTTTGTCATTTATTTAATTTCAAATCTCACGGAAATACACTTGAAATTATTACTCCATTAGTAACGATAACAAATAAATTTGTCTCTGTCTTTATAACTCCAAGAGGTGATAAATTAATTGTTACGGACGGAGGATGGATTCGTCAAGAAGTCTATGATCATTCTATAATAAGTGATGATAGGGATATTGTATCTACTCTGATTCAGCAGTATAAAAAGTATTATCATATCAATCAAACAAGTGGAGATGGCAATATATTTTATTTCCGTTCTATTGACAAAATTGAGTTATTATCTTCTGCTGTATTCGATATTGCAAATTTTATAGTCGGAGTCGTCAACAGTTATAGTCTCGAATATAAAGAAAAAAAGGAGAAAGAAGACAGAGATAACTTTAAATCTGAAACTAACGACTTCTTAAAACAACATTACCACAAAAATTTTAAAAGTGGTTCAGAATTAGTTAAAGGTGTGAGATATAATGGAATACTGACAATCAACAGTAGAATTCATTTATTTGAATATATTACAGGTTCAAGTACAAGGTATTATGAAAATGATATGAGAAAAGCTATTGTAAACTTCAAGTTAATAGAAGACAATCCCATAAAAGAATACGTTGATAATAGAATTGCAGTTTATAATGATGTTGCTTTAGGTCATGAAGAGATATCTTTAACTTTAAAGAATTATCTTGAAAAGCATACTAACAAAACTTTTGTCCGATCTGAATTTAGTCAAATACTTAGTATAATTCAACCAACGTAGATTCTATTTTTTTAATAGAAATGAACGATTATAACAAAAAGAAGTATAATAATATAAAAACTTGCAGAAAGTGCAATGCTAAATTTTAGCGACTTCAAATTACCTCTTTTGCCTATTATTCTAAAGTTGTAAAAATTACATATTGAAAATCAGTCCATGAAGTTTCGGGGTAAACTGTTTTTCTGTATCATCTGCGTTCCTATTGTACTTGTGCGATAAACCCTTTTTTTCAACTCTTGCCATTTTTATGCAAGAGTTAACGACTAATGTACTAACCCGTTTTTTAAACTTTAATTTAATGCTACGTCAATTTATCAATTGAGTTCAATGCTTTCAAAACCGTTAATTATTTCGTCATACAGTTCTACTTCATGGTTAGGAACTGCAATGAGTAATTTCGTTTGATTTTCGATAGCGATACACCGTCCATTCAATATTCTAAAATATTGATTCACAAAAGATTGCATTTCTTTTTTACTGATTTCTTTTTGATAAAAACGAAATCCGCACTTATCTGAAGCATTAAAATAATTAATAAAGTCTTGCCGAAAAGTTGATTTTGTTAAGGTTCTAAAATGCTGAATAACGGAAGATTGAACTAAAGTGTAAGCCTTTAAAATGAACAAAAAATTCATCTGGTATTGGTGTACAAAAAGCGTATCACGGTCAAATAATCGACCTCTAAAATGGTAAGAAGATTTAACCTCGTAGCCTTCTGAACTTAAATAGTTTTCATTAAAATCAATAATCGCTTTCTCTTTTTCAGTCGGAATAAAACCGTAAATGAAAAAGTTTGGCGAAATATTATACCCTTCTGTCAGTTCATCTCGATAGCGAAGATTGGAAGCAGAATAAGCACTATTTTTATTAAATAAATCAATTTGAAATTGAATAATGTTTTTTGCGTAAGCAAACTGTTTGTAAAGACTTCGACCTTTCGCTTCAGTATTTGATTTATAATATTTAGAATCGCCAATATAATAAATATGGTCGGTATCAATTAACGACTGATGTTCGAAAAGATGGTCAATTATTTTTCCGTCCTTGTTATTTTTTAATGCTTGAATTTCCGTATCAATCGTATTATCCGTAAATAATTTATCAACCATATCTTCGAAAATCAAATTATAATTTCTGATAGAAATATATTCTGATTTTCGTTTACGAACGCTACTTTTATCCGTTTTCGTCAAGTATAATTCACACAATTGATACATTCGTTTCAGCGTATCTGAAAAGTATTTATACTTCACTTTTCGCAGTACTTTTAAGCCATTATTTTGCAGCCATTCAAACCGTTTGCCTTTGTATAATTGAAATCCTTTATCTATCGAAATTGGTAATTGATGTGCTTTTTTGAAATGATTTAGAATAGAAAGAAATACGACAATTAATTCTTCCTCATTATTGGGGGTTCGTTTTTTATTGTGAATTTGTGTATAAATCGGTTGTCCTTTTTGGTTCATAAAAGGTAAATTCTTACGAATTGTTTTTGACCATTTAGGTTTAATAACTTGTTTTGAGCGATTTTCTACGGTTTGGAAAGCAGTGAACGATTGATGCTTTTTATAAAAATTCAAAAAGGATAACATCAAATCTAAAAAGGTATATTCTTGTGTTCCGAGATTAGAGTTTAACTCAATTGAAATCTGTTGTTCGATAAGAATTGAGTCTGAATTTCGTTTTTTGTATTCCACCAAACTTTTGTAAAATAGAATTAATAAATGCCGAATCCAATGATAGTTTTCATTATGCTTAATTGTAATTTCAATCTTTCCTGCGGCTAAATCTAGTAAACCAAATTCACCAAAAACGAGCTTATTCCAATAGAAAACTTTAGGTAAAAAATAAACAACTTCCTGTAATTTCAGATTATGAAAATAGCCAACATGATTAACAACACCTTCTATTCCATTCACAGCATGGAAAGATTGATTATCAAATAACTCTTCCAATAAATCAAGCGAATAGCGTTCTCCTTCGATTAAAATTCTCATTATTCACTTGTTTCAGATGAGTCGTTTGTTTCTATTTCTAACTTCGTTAGCATTGCTTCAACCAAATCTTTACCTTTTGTACTTTCGGGAAAGAAATCGCTATATGCTTTTCCATTCTCAAAAGGCGTTTCCTCTTCATCTTTAAATACATCGTTCCAAAGATAAAAAATCACTTTATTAATAAATTCCTCTAATGAAATTTCGGTATCATTTGGTTTAATAAAATAGTTACCAATACATTTATCTTCCCCTAAATTCTCATTATTTTTAATATAATTCAAATTCACTTTTTCGATAAAATCCAACCAACTGAACGTATGATTTTCATCTAAACGAACAGCAAAACTTGCCGATAAATTCGCTTCATTTCTATCATAATTAATCGGCACATACTTCCAAGCCCAACGTCTTTTAAAAGCACTATCCATCGGAAAAAGTGATTGGTCAGAAGTATTCATTGTTGCCAAAACTTGAAGATTTGGCGGTAAAATCATTTTACCATTTTTGATACCTTCCAAGCCTTTTTCTTTTAATTCTTTTATCAAGTATTTCTGCAAAGCAGATTTTGGCGTAATTGCATAATTACTCGTTCTATCCAATAACTGAAAAATATCCCCAAATATCTCCGCACAATTTCCACGATTGATTTCTTCGATCACTAAAAAATAAGGCTTATCAAGGTTTTGCCACGCTTTTACATAAATATTTGTAAACACTTGTGCCACAAATTGATATGTAATATTCCCATTACTGTCACTTTCAGGCATATAGCTTCCTACAAAACTTGCATTATCATAATCCGGATGAAAGGTTATGCGTTCTTGTTGTTCTTCCGGAACACCTTTTAGTATTTCCGTTTCTATTTTGTGGGATTTTCCTGTTCCTGGCGCACCGAAGAAGATTTGGTTAGGTTTAGATTGTATCTGTTCAATTAATTCAATATCCTCATCTAAGTATTCTTCGTTTGAATAATCAAACTTGATGTGTAAATTATCATTTATGGCATTTCTATAAAAAAGAATTTTTGTGTGATTTTGCACAAAAAAATCTCTAATATTTAAGCCTGCTCTTCCTCCTTGTCTAATAGAATTGAAATAAACTCTATTACTAGATTGAACAACTACATTAAAAATAAAAGTTGATACTCGATTCTTATCAAAATGAGTATCAATTTTCATTTTTAATGTATCAAACCAAGTCGAATTTCTATTAGCTAAATTAGTTCGATTATAAAGGTTTCCTTTAAATGAGAAAGCAAAACAAAATAATTTGTATATATCATTTTTGTCAATTATAAAATTAATAGAAACGGCATCTTGTAAATTTAAATTCACTTCTAAATCTCTATTTAAAAAAATACTTGTTTCATTACTCCCACTAATTTCTACTTTCAAACCTGAGTCTTGCAAACGAATTATCTTCTCTCCAATTAATTCCATTAGAATTTGATTTTTTGAGTTTTATATAAATAACTTAGTATTGAATAAACCGTATTTACACTGACTGCATTTCCTGCTTGTCTGTACAATTGATGATTACTTACTCCTGCATCTTGTGCATTTTTACAGAATTGTTCATCAAAGCCTTGAAGTTTTAGAGCTTCCAAAGGAGTGAGCTTCCTAATTGATTGAGTTGCTAATTCCTCTTTTGAAAATTTATTTTTTAGAAAATCTGTAGGATTTTTAGCGAATAAAAAATTATCAGAGTAATAATTATCTTGACAAGCACGGTGCATTTTAACCATCGTTGCCGTGAGAGGACGAGCAATTAATTGATTGATTTCAGATTTTGATTGAAAATTCTTGCTACCATTTGCTAATATCGTTGGTTTTATTTTATCAGATAAATAGTATTTTTCATCAACTGACTTTTCCAAAATACCGTCTAAAACCGTATCATATTTCTTTAAAGTCGCATTTCCGTTTAATTGTTTTAAATGACTTCTAACCTTATCTACTCTGAAATCAAATTGTAATAAAGGGTCATTTTCAGTATAAAGATTTTTTCTTACGGCAAAAATAAAGATTCGTCTTCTATTTTGAGGTAAACCAAAATCAGCTGTATTAAAAATATCAGCACTCACGAAATAATTAGCGTCTTCTTCCAAAGACCTTAAAACCTCTTTATAAGTTTTTCCCTTATCATGTGTTTTTAGATTTCTAACATTTTCTAAAAGTACATATTTAGGCTGTTTTATTTTTAGAATTTCTACGATATCATAAAATAAATTCCCCCTTTTATCTTCTAATCCTAACTGTTTTCCCATCATACTGAATGATTGACAGGGGAAGCCTCCGCTTAAAAAGTCAAAGTCGGGTAAATTTTCAATATTTGATTTGGTACTTGTAAATTTAGAGATATCACCTAAAAGCACTTCTTCAGAAGTATCATAATTCGCTTGATAAGTCATATTTGCATATTTATCTAATTCAGAATAACCAATACATTTTGATTGTAAATTATTATCCTTAGCAAATAAATCAATCGCTTTTCTAAAGCCACCAATTCCCGCAAATAGTTCTAAATGCTTTATTGTTTGTTTCATATTACTTTAAATATTTAATCAATTCTAAACCAATCATCTCAGCCAGTTTTACAGGAACAGCATTTCCAATTTGAGCATACCAATTATTATTCGCTCCTGTAAATATAAAGTCATCAGGAAAAGTTTGAACTCTTGCTGCTTCTCTTGGACTTAATCCACGAGCTTGATTCGGATGAATATACATATTACAATCCATTTTCATGTGAGAAGTTATCGTTTTACAAACTTCACTTTCCTTCAATTTGAAATATTTATCCTTAAAAATATGATTTCTACTACTATAAGGCATAATATCTTTTATTGAATCATGTAATGAATTTGCTCCTTGCGGTAACCTTGAAAAAATTTCAATATCTCTATCATTATTAAATCTATTCGTATGATTAAATAAATAATCAGTTTTGTTCTGATTTAAAAACTGTTTAAAAACTGTATTTTCCAAATCAGCTTTTCTAAATTTATAACCAATTTCATTACTTTCAATACCTTTTGTATTCTTTTCTCGCTTAGGTTGAAGTTTCGGTAAATCATTAATCGCATTTCCTAATGAAAATCCTTTTTTTACTTTTTGTGAGTAAATATTTGATGTTATAGTTTTCGCTGCTATATTTTCTAACCTACTTCCAATTACAAAAACACGTTCTCTATTTTGAGGAACACCAAAGTCTTTAGCATTTAAAAGAATAATATCTATTGTATAATCTTCACCCAAAGTATTTTGAATATCCTCTAGTATTTCAGAAGATTTATTCATCATACCTTTCACATTTTCCATAAGGAAAAGCTTAGGACGAACATTTTTTAATAATTCTAAATAATACTTATACAACTTATTTCGAGGGTCATCAATAACACGTTGCCTATTCGCCATTGAAAAACCTTGACAAGGAGGTCCACCGACTACTAAGTCTATATTTTTATATTTTTCCGTAAACTCTGGTTTAGTTAAATCCTTAATATCACCACAATAATAATTATCCAAACTTAAATTATGATTAAAATAGTAACTTTCAAGGTATCTTGCTTCTATTTCATTGACATACAAAGGTTTAAAGCCTGCTTTTTCTAAACCCAAACTCAACCCACCACAACCTGCAAAAGTATCAATGAATTTATATTCAGCATTTTTATTAGAATTTTTCTTATTTATAAATTTTTGTAATACAGAGGATAATTTTTCTTCATTAGTATATAATGTATTATAAAAATTATTAAGTTCTAACCATTCTTTATCCGATAATTTTGATTTGTACTTTTCATCTAAAATAATCTTATCGTTCTTTAATGAATCCACTCCTTCCAATTGGAATAGTCTCGCTAAATCAATAGTTAACTGATTTATTTTTGATTTATAACTCTTATCAAAATACTTATAATAAAATTCAATCATTTATATATCTCTTTTCTTCAAATATTCTACTTTCTCCTCTGCTAATTTCAAAATCTCATTACAATTACTTTCCTCATAAATTAAATTCACAATTTTATCACTTAAAAATTCATTTAATAAAATCTGCGAATCAAGTTCAAAAAAAGTAGCGATTTTCAAAACTATTTCACGAGAAGTCGTTCGTTTTCCTCGCTCTATTTTACTTAAAATAGAAGCATCAATATCTAAAAAAGCCGCTAATTTTCGTAGCGGAATTTTTTTAGCTGTTCTAAGTTGCCGTATTTTATTGCCAAATTTATTCATATTTGGAAAAATTACTTTGGACAAAAATAGTCAAACTTTTTTGTGTGACCAAATTGTTTTTATTTTAATCTAAACCCGAAACGGGATAATTCGGAGAATCCTATAATTGATTTACTAATCTTTTAGAAATAGGCTTATTTTGAAAAGGCTACTTTTCTAATAATTCAATAATTTTATCTTTCAATTTAGATTTCGTCTATAACTCGTTACGAAGCAGAATCTTCATTGATAAATATTTCGCCTTCTTCCAACCAATACTCGGAAACTTTGCAGACTCGTGATTATCGCTTTCAATTAAACAAAGCTTAATGTGGACAAAAGTAACAATTTGCCCGTAAACGGGCAAGGTATTTATAGAACAGATGATTAATTTCGCAAATCATCAACGAAGTTTTCTTAAATGAAAGATTGAACTTTAAAGCAAGAGGAATTTTAGCACTCCTACTATCTCGTCCAAAAAACTGGAAATTTATTGATATGAATACTTATGTATCAGCCATCTTTTGACTTTTTCGAATAATGGAATGGCTTTTTCTTGTCTTAATTTCAATCTACCTTCATTCTATGCTTTCTGAAATATCCAACTTGGGCATATCGCTCTTGACGAAAACACAGCTACTAAAATTGCTTTTACCTTGATTTGATTAGTTTAATCATCCTCTATATTTCGACTTCCCAGCATTCAGTTTCATTTGAAAAATACATATCCTGTGATTTCTTTAAACTCCTTTCATTTAAGTTGCCCCGGAACCTTCCACCGCAAAAGCACCTTGCGGCAACTGCCAGATATCAACAATAATTGGTGAAATAAACTCCCCTAACAATTCATTTTTCCACCGCAATACTTTAGCAGGGTTTAGGAAAGATTCTCCCTTTTCTACTTTGTCATAAATGGTCGATTTATTGTAAAGTGTGAAACCAAAATTATTTTCTGTTCCACCAATTTTGTAAATCTTTTCAGGTTGCAATTCAAATAAACTTGCCCAAGTATTTGCACTCGAAAAAATACACAATTGACAGGAGCAGCGTGACCAACCTAATTCATAACAGGGATGCGGTTGCACTTTGTATTTTTCATATAATGCCCAAACCTCTTTTTCCTTGAAATCAATAACCGGTCGCCAGTGATATGATTTTCTTAAAATGCTATGTGTGGAATGTAAATCAAAATCCTTATACTTTGACCTTGCCCTACTCTCTTGCCTACGTTCTCCGGTACATACCAAAATCGTATGTTTCTCTTTTGAGGAATATTCAGAAGATATATATCTTGAAAATGGTTGAATTTTAACAACTGCACTACACCATCGAGTCCGTAAGTCGGCAGAAACAGCAGGAAACTTTCTACGGGTACTACTACCCTCTTTTGAGGTTAGCCGTACCTTATCACCATTTTCATCTAAGTACAACACATCTTGTAATCCTTCATTGGTGCGATACATTTCACGATAAATACCACCTTCCCGCCACGAGAATTTTATGGGTAAATGAAATGCTTTTGCAAATGCTTTACAATAAGATGGCGTACATTTCCAATCGAATAAATTAGAATTTCCACCATCTACGTCGTGATGATGAAGCTCTATTCGGTCTTTCGATATTCCCAACTCAAATAAGTATAAAACCGTTGCTACACTATCTTTTCCACCTGAAAACGCCACAATTATTTTGCAATCGTTATCGGATAATAATTCTGATACTTTTTCAGGAATAGAAATAGCTTTTTTTTCTTGATTTTTAGATAAAATCGGCAAATATTGAATCATTTTGGATTTAATTAAGATTAACTCGAGTAAATAAATCCAAAAATACAGATTTTTTTCTAAATTTGAGAAATATTAATAATGATTTGACTACTGAAATTTCATATATGACGAATATAGCCGTCCGAATATTGAGGAATGACCAAACCATTTTTGAATAATACAGAAAATAAATTGGTCAGGATTTAAGGAAGTAATGTGCTGTAAAAGATAGGATATACTTGATTTATTAAAGTTGCTAATTCCGGCGTCAACAAGGATATTTTTAACCTTGAAGTATGGGTATCAATGTGAGGTTGCAGCGACTATTTTACCAAAAATGATGAATGGTAGCGGTATTCAAATAATTAGAATAATCGAAAAATATAATCCTGAATGTGAATTCGTAAAGGGTAAATGACAAATATGTCGTTCAGGTGAGAAGTACAATAAAATTACTACTGAAATTCAAAAAATAATAGTGAATTAACTTTTAAAGACTGCTAAAAATGGGTGACACAATTCTATGTACTATCGCTGGTTTAGGTGCGATTGGATTACCAATGATATTTGCGATGGGAACGCAGAAAGTTCCTAAAACAAAACACAAAACAACACCATTTATTGCGATTATAATAATTGGGATATCGTATTTTTTCATCATTAAATGGTTTATGACGATATGAAATACACACAACTATCCAAAGTCGAACAAAGTCAAGTTGTTGTAAATACTTTGACAGTTTTTAAAACTCGGAAAAGTCCAATGTGGAACAAAATTACAATGGAAATGGTATCAGATGTATTGATGCAATCAAACCCTAATTGTCAGAGAAACTCAAAAGGGGTAATGATAATTGATGGGCAAAATACATTGCAAAATTGGGGCGAATTATTGAGGAAACTAATACAGACCAATTTTTTAAAAATGCCTAATGATAAACGAACTAAAAAAACTATCACGAAAAGAGGTTGGTGATGGTAAAACTGACTCAAATTATCACCACTCGACTAAAAAGTTATCTATGTTTTTTATATTTGACGTATTTTTTAACGAAAACGTAGGTAAATGGATTCAAAAAACCATGTAATGGCAATTGGAAATGAAATATCAGCCAAGCTGAATGAAAAAAGTTTAACGCAAAAAGATTTAGCGGAAAGGATTTGTGAAATATTTCCACTAAGAGATGATGGAAATGAAAGACACATTGGAACTACAAAAAATCATATTTCAAGATTGATTAAAGGGAAAGCCCTTAATTTAGACACTTTTAACAAAATTATTGAGTTTTTAGAAGTTGAAATAAGGCTTAACAGTATTATTAAATAATGAAATATCGTATCAAATAATGAAATATCGTTATTTAAATTAGGAATTAGAAATAATATCAATTATCATTGTGTTAGTTTTTTATCTGTAACTAATATAATATGAATCTCGAAGAAAATATTTTTTGTTTAGCAATGGCGGTATATGTGAAGAAATACCCTATTGACACCATGACACCAGAGCAATTTATTAAGCGTTCTGTCGGTAGTTTGACGACCAATATGCTCAAAGAAAAAACCGATAGTGGAGAAATCGGTTTTGAAAAAGAAAATGGTGAAATTCGTTACTTGCCGCTCCACCTTGTTGCCTATAATATTAAGCAACTATTTGACTTTTAGAAAAGACTGCTACTTATTAAAATTCCTAAATTATTGCATCATGCACAATCTGAACTTACCTGTGTATATTGTACAGGGAATAGGAAAACAAGTCATTCAACGTTGGACAATTAATAAGCAAAATATGCTTCAAAATTGGGGTGAATTATTGAGGAAACGAATACAGACCAATTTTTTTAAAGATGGCTAATTGTAAACAAACTAAAAAATATCACGAAAGGAGGTTGGTGATGATAGAAATCGATGTGAATTTTAATTACTCCTGCTCCATCAGGAAGTTATCTACGTTTTTTAGATTTGACGGATTTTTCAACGAAAAATGTAGGTAAATGGATGTAAAAACCGTGCAATGGCAATTGGAAGTGAAATATCAGCTAGGCTGAATGAAAAAAGTTTAACACAAAAAGATTTAGCGGAAAATATTTGTGAAACATTTCCATTAAGGGATGATGGAAATGAAAGACATATTTTAACTACCAAAAATCATATTTCAAGATTAATCAGAGGGAAAGCGTTTCATATAGATACTTTTAACAAGATTATTGAAATTTTGGAAATCGAAATAAGGTTTAGCAACATTGTAAATAGTGTTTAAGTATTATAAAATATTAAGGATTAGGAATAATATCAATTATCATTATGCTAGTTTTTTATCTATAACTAACACAATATGAATCTCGAGGAAAGTATTTTTTATTTATCAATGGCGGTATATGTAAAGAAATACCCTATTGATACCATGACACCAGAGCAATTTATTAGGCGTTCTGTTGGTAGCTTGACGACCAACGTGCTCAAATAGAAAACCAATAGTGGAGAAATCGGTTTTGAAAAAGAAAATGATAAAATTCGTTACTTGCCGCTCCACCTTGTTGCCTATAATATTAAGCAACTATTTGACTTTTAGAAAAGACTGCTATTTATTAAAGTTCCTAAATTATTGCATCATGCACAATCTAAACTTCCCTGTATGTATCGTACAGGGAACAGGAAAACGAATCGTTCAACATTGGACGATTCGTAAACTGTTACAAAAAATCAGCATTCCATCGGATGCTGACACCGAATTTAGCGATAAGGTCGCACGTTGGGCAAAAGAGTATAAAGATGGTTACGCAAGATTAAAAAACGATTATAATTCCGACCTCAAAGGTTTTATAATTGGCAATTTCTATGAGCGTAGAGATACTGCTATTCGGGAGTATGTTCCATTAATGGTTTTTGATATTGATGGTATCAGTAATTCGGATAGTCTTTATACATTGTTAAGCGATTGTGCGAACGTTCCTCATATCTTCGCTGCTTTTCCATACCCATCAAAAAAGGGATTACGAATACTTATTTGGACGAATAGTACCTTAGAAACCCATAAGCGATATTATGCCGCATTGGCAGAATATTTAGCCACTAATTTCAATATCACGACTCGCAAAAAAGCAGTCTATGAGTTAAAAATAGCAGGAATCCCAGATGTTGAACACAAAAACAAACTAAAGCATATAGAACATATTGATACTTCTACAAGTGCAATTTCTAATATGTTCTATTTTACTGCCCAAAAAGATGCTTTTTATGTGAATAATGAAAGCGAAGTTTGGACAACCTTACCACCATTATCAAGACCAGTTGCGAAGGCAAGAATTAGCCACACTCACAATTATGGCGACGGACTTCCAATAATTACAAAGTTAGAATTAATCAATGCGATAATCGAAAATAGAAATGAAAGTAGAAATAATTCGGTTTTTCAGTTTTGCCGATTAGCAAGTGAGTATAAAATAAGTTTTGAAGATGCTTATGCGTATTGCCAAAAATGGATTGATAACGAACCACCAGTATTTGGATTTGATGAATGTAAAAAATCTGCTCAAAGTGGTTATAAGAAAAATAGTGAAACATACTTAGATAAACAGTTAATTAAATACGTTCAGACAGTCATCGGTAAGGATAAAGCATCAGCGATCATTGCACGATACAAGCTACCATCGAAGTCTAAAGATATTGGAATCGGTCACTTCAGAGTTTGGGCGTTATTATCGAAACCAAGTCAGCGGGAACATAATAAACGCATTAATGAGAAGCGTCACCGAGAAAAGAAAGAAAAGGGATATTTTCCGAATATTACCTTATTTTCAAAGCCCGATAAAAACTTTTTTTCTCAAATAAATCTCATTTTTGGTAAAATATCAGAATATAAAGATTTTTTTGATAGAAAATTTGCCTATCGGTTATCGGTTACTAAACTTCGATTGCAGGATAAAGACGATATAAATAATATATATTTCGAGTTCCGCTTATCAGGAAAGATAACGATGGTAAATGACCATGGGTTGAAAAATAAATTGATTGAAGAAGGTATTATTGATATTGATGCTAATAACGATTTGTGGTTTACCCACTTCGTTCATCATAAAACTAAAAATCAGGAGCAGAAAACCACAGCGGCATAAAGAAAACCTCAAATGGCAAATGCAATTACAAAAGCGATTATAATCAATCTTGAAGAAAACTTCACTTACCAAAGTGATGACTTCATCTTCAAGTCGAACGTGGATTTATCAGAAGGCGTAGAAGTTCGCCTAAAGGCTATGGAAATATGGGATTCAGGTAAGCAAATTAAGGCAATTGCTTGTTTCTCCGAATACTTTTTTATTGCTATTTATCCGCAATTAACCACTTTTATCGGTATGGATAATGTAGATTTCAAATTCACAATTAAAAAAATTAATTAATTATTAACTTTTATGAAGACTGCTAAAATGAAAAAAGTACTATTAATTTGCCTACTAATGATTGTAGGCTTGGTAGCGTATGCACAAAAAACGGTAATCGTTATCGAACCACTAAACGTTGGCGACAGCATTTTTATTTATGATTTTAATTGTAATTGTAAATTCCAGTTGCCAGAAGTTACGGATACTACGCTATTGCAAAACCGAATCAAACTTGCGACAGATGGTATAAATGAATTTGAAAAACTTTTTGCCAAAACGAAAAGTCTGTATCATTTGGAGCGAAAAGAATTTTGGAAAAAACAGTTAGTCCTTTTTGAGGAAAAATTAGCAAAACAAAAAGCAATTTTTGAGCGAGATTAAAACAGCGTTTAGTATTGAAATGAAAGTCCTTTAAACTTCGGTTTGGAGGACTTTTTTTATTTTTAAGAATGACTCATTCCCTATTTTCAATTATTGAAACTGTTTAATTATTGGCGTTTCAGGTGAAACTGATTTTAAATAGGAGCATGATTTTTTGAAACTGGTTTTCATTTGAAACTGGAAAGTTGAGGGTTAGTTTCAAGTGAAACTGTTTTTTAGTTTTCGATAGGTTTTCTTGAAACTGAAATTATAGTTGAAACTGAAAAGATGAAATTGCAGTTTCAACTGAAATTACTTTTGATTATTTCTTAAAAATGTGAATTTATTTTCCTAATTTTGGTAAAAATTCTACAAAAATAGATTTTAATTGAAACTGTTTTTATTTATTGCTGAAACTGTTTTTTTAAGTCAGTTTCAGGTATTTTTAATTTAAAAATTAACTTTTATGAGTACGACTGCTATCGTTCCGACTACAAGTGTTTGGTCGGTTATTTTCAGAAGAAAAAAGTCTATTGCAGACTTTTATAAAGACAAGTTTAAAGGCGTTACTGATTTAGAATTCAAAAAGGATTATTTAGATTTTACCTTTTGGATTTATGAGATATTGACTAAGAAATTCCTATCTCCGATAGGTTTTCTGTTTGATGCCTTTGTGTTGGGGTTGATTATTTTCTCTTATATTGCAAGTTGGGATGTCTTCAATATCTACACTTCCGCAGGTATTTCGAGCCTGATAGGTATCTTAGGTGGATTAGGCATTCAAGTTTTCATCCACAAGGCTGGTTCACGGTTTTTGACTGACTTAATCGGTCGATCTTGGTGGTATTCGTTCAGGTATTTTATTATGACCTTACTGACAGGATTAATGTTTATAGGTGGTATAAAAGCTACGTTATACCTAACTAATGTAGGTTTACCAGCTTCGGGTGGCGAAGTGTTGGAGTACTTGAATCCATTGGAAGATTTTGATGATAATGAAAAGGAAATTCAAAAAAGGTATAATTCTGAAACGAATAGGTTTGTCGTTGCAAGGGATAATGAAATTGAGCTTGCAGTAGGCGACAAAATCGACCAATTAGAAGCCAATGAGGGTGAAATAACGGCTATTTCTAATAAGAAAACCCGACTAACTAAAGAATATAACAGTTGGTTAAAAAATGGTAAAAGTGCGGCTACTTTTAATTGGACAAACCGAATATTTATTGGTGTCGTCCAACAAAGAGCCTGTACGGCTGACGTAAAAACAGCAAGTCTAAGAAAAGCAAATACCGCACTTCGTAAAGAAATTAATGATGCGAAGCATACGATAAACGCTAAGTATCAAGAGGATATAGATGGCAGCGAAACTCGTAAAAAGGAAAAATTAGAGGACAACGATGCTGATGAGGACAAGAATGAAGATGTTCGTGCAGCGATGATAGGCATTGCGGTAGATAGTAATATTGGCATCAATCTAATTGCTGCATTTTTGTTATTCTTAGAGCGTTTTTTCATTGTAGCAGGTGCAACACCAGCAAAATATGAAAACCTACTTGATGGTGATAAAAAATGGTCGCCTAACGGCATATTCAAATATATTTTTGGGTTTCAATGGATATTAGGTCGCTATACCCTACTGACAGCGATATATAATATTTATCGGAAATCGGAAATATTTGTTAGTGAGGTGAATAAAAAAGAAATTAATGAAGCTAAACAGTTTAAAGCTGAATCAAAATCTAAATTGGCTGAAAAGCAAACAGAAATTGACCAATTAAAAGCGGAATCTGTAGCAAGGGTAAAAGCGAAACGATTAGATGCAGAAGTGGCAGCGAGGAAAGAAGCGGAAGCCGCAATTTCGTTAGAAAATACTGCCCCTACTCTACCTCAGAAAGAAAGCAGTACTAATTTGGCAGCACGTTTAAGGAATTTAGCGGAAAAGGCGGCAAGGTTAAAACAAGAAACAGCTAAAGCGGATAAAGCACTAATTGAAACTGAAAATATTGAAGCTGAAACTGAAAACCTTGAAAATGAAGATGAAACCCTTGAAAATGAAACGTTAGAACAGTTTCAAGAAAGCGATAGGGGGGAAGGAAAACTACCGTTTGAAGACAAAACTGAAACTTTCCCTGAAAGAGAGGACTTGGCGGCAGAGCCTGAAAATATGTTTGAGTGGGATTTGGAAAAACCAGTTTCAAGTGAAACTGAAAAATCAAAGAAAACAGTTTCAGATGAAACTGGAGCGTCAAAGGGTTTTCCTTCGCCTGAAACTGGAAAACAAAAAAAAAGGGTTTCATTGAAAATCTTATCAAATAAATTAGAAGACGCAAACAGGGTAGGCGATGAAATGGATGCACTTAGTAATAATTTAGGATTGCGTAGAAAAATTTATATTCGCTCAGACGGAAGTATCAATAAAAAAGATTATCGGTCATTGGCACAAAAAGGATATAATCTAAGAAGACCGCTTTTGTCGAATGATAAGGAAAGGGTAAGAACAGCTAAAGTTCAATTAAGTGAGTTGATTGAATTATTTAGTTGCTTAGGTTATAAAACAATTTATAATGACGAGGTTTTTTCAATTAAAGATAAGTACGGAAAACCGTCTTTGGGATTAGAGTTTGACCCGATATTTTTTGGAACGTACATTCAAGCTTCCGATAAATTACAAATAGAAGAAGTATGACAAGGTTAACGGTTTTATTTGGCGAGAGTGAAAACGGAATAATTATTCAATTATTTGATGGTAAGAATAGTTATTCCGTTCCTACCGAATTTTTAAATATCGCATTACGGTATAAATTGAGAAGCGATATTGAAAAATATTTAAGAGCGAATTTTAAAAGCATAAAAGTAGCTGCATCAATCAAAGTTAAATCGCAGAAAGGAAGAAAGTCTAGTCTTGAAAGGTACCAGGCTGATTTAGAAATTGAAATAGATGCCTTTTTTGATTTTGGTACGATTTAGTGAAAATTATTAATAATAAGTCAAAAGGTCGCATTTTCAAAATGCGACCTTCTTTTTTTTAACCCATTTAAAATACGTCAAATAGACAAAGAATTAACCCAAATTAATCTATTTACGCCTTTCGCTTACAAAGTACGGTTGTGGTCATTGATATATAAAATAAATTGCGGTCTAAAAGAATTCCTTACGCAATTAGTGTTGAGGGTTAATTTACTCATTTAAAATATTGTAAACAATGGAGAATATAATCTCTAGAACTACGTCCAAAATCGCAAAAGGACTTGAAGAGTGGGCTGGTGGACAATCTATGAATAAGCAATACATGGAAAAATTGCAAAACGTTCGGAGTCAAAGAGGTGTCCAAAATCGCCAATCTACTCAGGTAGCGGCTAAGATTGCTCAAACAGGTGCAGCGCTACCTGATAATTTTTCGAGTATCAAAACACCTTCTTCTATCAAGATTCAGATTGATACATCCAACGAAACTGGCGATACACGGATTTTGTTAGGAAAAGGAGAGCGTTTCTTTGATGAAATTGACCCGACTTGGGTGGCGAATAAGTCTGTTATTCAAAATATTGGTGATTATGACCGTTTCTTGGATGCGATGACGACCGATACTTTAGAATTCGATATGCTTGTGTTAAAAGCATTGCCAACGAATTCTACGGATTCGGCTAACGCTGATGCACAGCTTGATGAAGCTATTGTTGTTCACCAGTTTGGTATGAAAAAATCAGATTATTCTCGCTCCGAATTAGACCCGTATTTGGAAAACGATATTACAGCAGTTGACCAACTTTCTCGTGCAGTTGGCTTGACGGATATTAGTGTTTCAAGATGGAACGCCTATACTTGTTGGGAAATGACGGTGAAGAAAAATGTAAAGTTGACAATTGGTTTGGTAACTCGTAAGCGTATCAACGGACGTTACTAATACTTTTATTATCACTAATTGCAATTGAGCAAGATGTTTCTGTTAACATCCTGCTCAATCCTTTTCTTATCTAAAAAATATGTTAGTAGAAACTATAAAACTTACGGAACTTCAATCTTTAATTGTTGAATCAAATCCTAATGCCGTCTGGAATAAAATGATTGATTTTGGATTAGTTTCAGAAACGTCATTAATGCCAGATGTTGACGGCATTTTGGATATTATTTATGACAATCTAAAAGATGATGCTTCAAGAGGAACTGTTGTTCTATCACATATACTTGACGTAGAATCTGACGGGAGCAATATTGATGTTGATGGTCAAATAGAGGTTGCAAAATCATGTGTAACAACAGGTGATTTAGTTCTTTTGAACGTTTATCGAAATAATGAAGAAGCCTTCAGGTTAAAGACTAATTCCGAAGAAAATATTGTAGCATCTTTCGCATTATTGGGGGTTGTTTTTAGCTTTTATCTTTTGTACAAAACTATCAGAAAAATTCTAAAATAGTGAATAAACAATCGGTTGTCATATTTGCATTAGTTGTTGTAATTGGCTTTATAATCTATAAAATTGGATATAAATCATCGGATAGTTTTGAACTGCCAGAAGTGGTTGTTTTGAATGAGTTGGAGGATAAGCAGAAGCAGCAAAATAAAGTCATCAAAGGGTTTATGGCATTGGTTTTAATCGGTTTAGTTGGATTTTTTTATACAAAAATAAAGGATAAAAATGATAGCAGCATTAACTAAGAGTATATCGAGTATTGCAAAGCTAAAAAAGGGTAGTGTGTTGGATGCTCCTTCAATGGGAATGAGTCAAAACACAATATTGCTCGTACTGGTAATTTTATTTTTAGTTGGTTTATATTTTTATGGTCGAAGTAAAGATAAAAAGGCTAAAGGGAGTAAGCCTTTGGGCGGTGATGCTACGATTTCTGATAGTCAATCGGCTAACTACGCTAATAGCTTAGAAGGTTATTTAGCGACGGGTTCATTTACGACAAGTAGTGAATTAAACAATGCTTTATCGCTGATTGAGCGATTATCCAACAGCGATTTAATTGCCATTAATAACGCATACTCGAAGTCAGACTATAGCTACGATTCATTAAGTATCTTACTTAATGCTCAAAATATGGCATGGGGTTATCGTTCCTCAACTCAAATAGAAAAGATGGATACAGTAGTTGAAAAACTTAGAAATGCAGGGATATGACGAATAGTGAATTGGATTACAATAAAGCGGCAGCTTATATTTCAAGAAGTGTTTTAGCTACTTTTTTGACCGCAATTGTCATTTCTTATTTGATGCAATCAAAATTTGAAAAGGTCAGTTGGGAATATGATGGTGATACAAAAAACTGGTGGCTATCACTTGGTAAAACGGTCTTAACCTCAATCTCTTTGGGGTTTTTGATGATGTGGATGGCAGAAAAAGAGGTGACGGAAAAAATCATAAATAAGGTGAAATAATATGGAAGCAGTGATTAAAATAGCAAATGCTATTGATGATTTTCAAGAAGAAGGTGTAAAAGTAAATGTCATTATTGATACAAAAACAGCATTTAACATCGCTTGGGCAATTGGCATTCCCGTTTTGCTGTGGGCGTTATCAAAATATTTTTTATCGGTAAATTAATTCCTAATGAACAGGAATATAAGGTCTTATGAAAGACTATTAGGCAATACTTACCTGAAGTAAAATAACCAAAAATCAAGCAATGGCTGGAAGAACTGGACGTGGGTATTACGCACATTTTGTGAGAGCATTGACACCGCCTGACAATAGGGAAGTCGTTTGGTATAAATATGATACGGATGAGTTTTTTTACTATGATTATAGTGTACCTAAATGGGTATCAAAGGATAAACAATTTTGGGATAGTGTAAGAAAGCTGGAATCAGAAGTTAAAATACTTAAAAATGAAATAAATTCTGGTTCAGTTACAGATGTTGGTACAAAATACAAGCAAACTATTGGTTTTCAAAATGCCATAGAAATTTGCAATTCCGAATTCAATGCCAACTTTATCATCATTTTGACGGTAGTCGGTTACACGGGACAAGTCGTTAATGATTATGAAATTAACTATTCCGATAAAGGTATTTCTATCAATTTCATTATTCCAACGAGTGCAAAAATTTTTTTTTTAATATCGTAAATTTAATATAAACAATGCAAGAACAAATGATTTTCATTACAGCAACATCGAAAGCCCAGTTAGTTCGAGAATTAACAAGGGTGCAAACTGCGGAGTCGGTTCGTGGTACGATGGTGATGGCAGGAGCTGCTATTGATGGTTCTGTTTTAGATTCTGCGGATTATGCAGGACAGCCAAATTTAAAGATTAATAAGAATGTTTTTTACTATTTAGATAGTGAAGGACATATCGCTGCGGTTGCGGATAGTAAGTTATTAACTGAAGCACTACAAAGCTATGTAGATACCAAAGTTGCGGATTTGCAACAAGGTGTTTATTTCATGGGTGGTGCGTCTGTATTAACTGCTACGGCTGCGGATGCTGCGATTAATGCTTTACCTTCAAATGTAAAGGAAGCAGGACGAGGTTTTATGTGGGTTATTGGAACAGCAGGTTCATTTGATGGGACTGATTATCCATACGGTGGTATGGTTATCGGTAAAATCGAAGAGGATGGTTCTATCACTTATTCGGAAGATGCGGATGATAAAACGCCTACCACAAACGAGCTTGAAGTAAACGATACGATTTTTGCTTTAACAGGTGCGGCTTTATCTGCTACTGTTACTCGTATTGATACATTAGAATCGGGATTGACAGCTGCGGAAGATGCTTTAACTGCTGCGGAAGCGGTTGCCTTAAAGTTTAGACGTTACCAAAATCGTCAAACGGTTTTATCATTAGGCTATTCAAGCCAAAGTGGTTTTCCAAGTCCATTTAGTGCGAGTTTTGATTTTGTTTCTGGTAAATACCAAATCGCTGTTGAACCTGCGGATGCGGTTGGTGCTGGTATGGAGCGAGGTTTTCAAGCCTTTGCATTAGAAGATTTGACAGGCGAAACTATCTTAGTAGAAGGTACTGCTACGATAGGTGAAAGCCAAGCGATTTTTGTTATCGAAAGTACGATGACGACTCCAAGTGAGTATGATTACATTGCCAACCGCAGCATTCTTAAAGCGAAAAGATTAATTGCGATTGACGATGCTTTTGATGCGAGTCAATATTATGTCAAGACGGATGTGGATTCCGCAATTTCAACGGCTAAAGCACAAAGTATTGCTGCATCTGCTATTGATGCAACTACGAAAGCTAATGCTGCGAAGCAAAATGCAAGGGATTATTCTGATGCAACCTTCGACACAAGTGCAGTAGTTGATGAAAAGGTTTCTGATGCCGCTAATGCTGCGGAGCAGAATGCAAAGGATTATTCTGATGCAACCTTTGACGCAAGTGAAGTAGTTGATGGCAAGATTTCTGATGCCGCTAATGCTGCGGAGCAGAATGCAAGGGATTATTCTGATGCAACCTTCAACACAAGTGCAGTAGTTGATGAAAAGGTTTCTGATGCCGCTAATGCTGCGGAGCAGAATGCAAAGGATTATTCTGATGCAACCTTTGACGCAAGTGAAGTAGTTGATGGCAAGATTTCCGCTCTTGAAACGGCTATTGATATTGAAAAAGAAAACGTTGCACCTCGTGTGGCGGTAACCTTAGAGGAAGGAACAAATTACGTTAATGCCACAGGTGTTATTACTATTCCTGTTGGGATTACCGCATTAACAGCCGAGCCTATTGCTATGCAGCAATCAGTTGTTGGAAACGAGGAGTTTCCTCTGCGGTATAAGTCTTTATTAATTACGGGAGGTAATTTGGTAATCCAAACTAATCCTGCACTTAATTTTGATGGATTTCGTATCGTTTACAAAGGGAATTAATATTATTTAATAGTAGGGTAGGTTTGCTTCGACAAACCTACCCTTTAATAATCAAGAGAATATGAAAACTATCTTAACCTTCTTTATTTGTTTGTTTGTTTTTATCGGGAATACTTTTGGGCAAATTGGATTGAACGATGCAATCGGTTCGTCGCATATTAATTATGTAAAAAGTAGAATAGCTTTAAACGCTATCTCAAATGTGGAGAATTTTTCTTATTCGAGTGGAATCACTCAAAATAAGGATTCTATTTGTATCACATCGAACGCATATATTGGTGGCGGTTATTTCAACAGTTATACTTTTTTGCAAAAAGATAGAGTTCATTTATTCGCAGGAATGAATAACTTATCACAAGTGAATCCCTCGCAGCTTAATTATAGTAAAAATGTCATTACGGTAGCGGCAGCACAGTATAATAACGTTATAAATGCTTCGATACACCCGAAGTTTGATTTTGCGGTAAACTCTTGTGACGTATCAAATTCATGTGCGACATCATGGGCGGTTGGATATGCGACAGGTTTAATTGATAGATATTACGTTGCTCCTTTTATTCAGACAAACGGATTTTATCCAAGTGGGTCGATGACAAAATCGGCTGCTTTAAATTCGGTAATTGATGATTTATTAGATACAATGTTATTAAAAAATCAGCACTCTGTTGATGGTATTTTAGTGGTAGGGGAAACGTTTGTTCATAACATTAATCTTGGTCAGTTTTACGATTCGGTAAGTGTTACCTTATTCTATTATGACCGACCAAGTATTGGATTGGAAGATACACTAAGTATGAATGGCATAATTGCAACTAAAAATGTGCTGCACGAAACATTCTACAATACATTAAATATCAATATTTCATTGAGTTGTTTCGCTTGTGACACCTTTTATAATGGAGTACTTAACCAAGTTGCTTATGGTTTGTCATACGTTAAATATGATTCTATTTTATACGCTGTACCTATTGAATTGACAGATTTTCAAGTTACGCAACCCGATCCGTCTAAGGCAATTACATTTTTGACTTGGCAAACATTAAGCGAAACCAATAATAGTCACTTTGAAATAGAGCGAAGTACAGACTGCAAGGCGTTTGAAATTATTGGAATTATAAACGGAAATGGTAATACGATTGAAACGAATAATTATCATTACGCAGATGATTCGCCAAAAAGTGGAGATAATTATTATCGCTTAAAGCAGGTCGATTTTAATGGCTCTTTTGAATATTCTGAGGTTAGGTATATTCGTTTAGAACAATCGAATTTAATTAAATACGAAAATAATGTTTT
>Ga0306864_1000027_pt1 | contig 62415 bp, 56 predicted proteins | sample AntRauTorckE5430_FD_190448 | JGI IMG/M metagenome (GOLD analysis project Ga0306864, IMG submission 190448) | Saline lake microbial communities from Rauer Islands, Antarctica - Metagenome Torckler E5 #430 (v2) (version 2) | ecosystem: Environmental > Aquatic > Non-marine Saline and Alkaline >...
TCGGAATGGGCCAGAATATGCAGGCGGATCTTGCCGACGTAAATACGGCAACAGATCACATGACGGCTGCCGGTTTAGATAGAGGTGCTGCCGTTGCGTTTCTGGCGAGAGTATGGGGAATGAGGGTTCAAGAAGCCTTGCTTCAGGATCTCGATCGCATGGCGCGCGAGATAAAGAAGACCGGAAGCGCTGTCATACTGGAAGGCTGTAAAGGTGGGAGAAAATGTTTATCGCGGACAATAAAAGCCGATAAAACTCGGCTTCAAGCCCTGGAATTTGCTCTAGCAGCGCGCCCAAAAGGTTCACGGTGCCTGCTATCGAAAACGGACAACGTAATTAGCTTCTACAGAACAATCCTTATCCGCTGCAGCCGAATTTTGCGCAAATTTGGCATCCCTTCTTTTAGGGAATTGCGAGCCGGGTTTGCCCAGGACGTTTATGAAAGCATCGTTGGTGGACCATCGCCGCTGCGTGGCCCGATTCGGGATCGAGCTCTAGATCTCATCGCCCGAAAAGAAGTTGCGCGAATGCTCGGCCAAACCGTTACCAAATCGCAGCATCCTATATCGGAGGGTACTAACTAATGAAGATTACCAATATCACCAAACGTATCAAGTGGAAGGACAACACATCCGAAATCACAAAGACCAAAACGATTAATCGGATTTTCAATATGGCTGATGCTATTGAACGACAGTTTCCTGAAGTGCTTCGGAGCGAGCAAATCAAACTGAAACATATGCTTTTTTTGAAAAATGCATGGTTTGATAACGAGGGTTTTGCAATCACAACAATAGCAGACTACACACGTGCAATGCGCTTGATGGTTAAAGCTCTGGATAAAAATCATCACTGGTTCGAACCACTCAAGCTTGTCCAAGACCGGCAGAAGGGTGGCAGGCCTGCGGTATCTCGCGTTACGCGGGCTAAACCGAAGAAAACTGCAGGGTGGGCCGAATAATCGCCTACGTCGATAATGGACAGGCGTTAAAATTAACCAAAAACTCAACGTTAGAGCGAACCCGTACGGTATCGCTTTGCCGGTTGCCATGACTATAAGCTTGCCATAATTCATCATATTTGTTCCGCAGCATTGCCATTATCAGCTCACATCATAAAACTCAGGAGCCACCTTTTGTCCGTCTTGGACAGCAGCGTGCAAATGATACCGATGGAGAGCACCGTGCAAATAACAAACTCAGACTCAGACATGTATCAACAGCTTATTGGCCTCGCTAGGGCCGCACGGGACGGTGACCCGAATGCAACTCGCTGTCTTGCGAAACGGCTCAACAAGACGTCCGTCCCCCGCTTACTACTCGCAAAAATCAACCGCTACATTAACGGTGAAAAGATAATCCGTGAGAAAACCGCCGAACGGCGCCTGAGTGCTAGGCGAAAATCCGATCGGCCAAAATTTCCGCAGACCCATTTGATTTTCAGGAAAAGTAGACGTCGCAATGGTCAGGGATCTCAGGATGCAATGTACCGTGCTATCTTGTGTGGCGGCATAGAAACGAATAGAAGTCGGCACTGACTCAGCGGCCTGATTGCAGTGGTTCTGGATTTGCGGCAACGAGAACAAAAAGGGCGTGGCGATCGAATAACGGACTGTGTCAACCGCCTGTCACGCACCTTTGGTGCTTAACGAACGCACGGCAAGCAATCTGGTATGAACAAAAAACAATCTTCAGAACTCGATGGAAATGCTGTTGTTGCCCGCGCAGCAAAAAAAGCAGCAAAAAGTTTGGGGATCAGTAGCGAACAGATCAGCCTGATTTTAGGCTCAGATTCTGACCAAAGCACTTACACAGAAAGAGCCCTAAAACTTATACAGCTGTACCAAGCCCTGTCAGGTCTTATTGGCGCGAACACTGATCACATGCGGGCTTGGATGGCGTCCAACAATTTCGCATTGCGCGCACGACCTTTAGATCTGATTATTCAGTATGGAGGGCTGGATCATGCCTTGGCGTATCTCTACACGCACTTGAATTCGCCATGAGCAGATATCGACGATGACGGCCACAATCAATATAAGTAGTTGGAACAACTGAGCAATGTATCTTCCGTAACGGCTTCTTGCCACCCAACATTATTGACTAAAGAAATCTGAAGATATGTAGGGGCTCATTTATTTAAAAATTTAAACTGGAAAGAGGCGTGGTCATCGAACAACGGATTGATCCGCTGTTCACCACGCCCTTTCTCTTCAAAAGCCGAAGCCATATTTATACTATTCTGCCTGTTAACCCAGATCCAGAAGGACTTATTCCGATAGCGCTCAAGAAGGTCGACGGTTCTCCTGGTGCTTCTTTTTCTCATAAGCGCTAAGATCCATCTCCGACCAGCGGCACGTTTTTGGACCAAACTTGACTGGCTTGGGAAATTGCCCTGCATCCGCCCAGCGCCAAATGGTCCTGTGCGAGATATCATAACGCCGGCTAACTTCTTCAATTTTAAGAAACATTACATAAAACTCCTGTTGTGTGATTTACACTACAAATGTTACTCACTTACAAGGAATTTTATATTCGTCTAATTAAGCAAAAAGCTGCAAAACTCGAAGATCACGCTTAATAGTACTCATATTTTTCTTTTCGAGGCAGGTCACCGGTGTATGCGTAACGGCTATATACCTGCAACAACTCAAGCCGTCGGTCTAGTATTTGATCCCTTAAATAGGCTGCTCTGGTTTCGTCAGAATCCATGTGCGATAAGCTTAGCTCTGACACTACATCGCCAAAACCTGTTTTGGCTGTACTGAAATTCTTGAAAGCCGACCGCATTCCATGAGCCGTCGCTATCTCTCGGTACTGCGGGTCAAGAAATCCGCTTTGGCCAGCCGTCACTGCAATCGTGTGAATAGCTTTAACTGTATTATTCAAAGCGTTTTCACTGATTTTTTCCAAACCTCTGGCGCCAGGAAACACATACTGACCGGATCTCGGCATCATTCGCAATATTTCTACCGCCCTTGGTAGCAGCGGGACCGCATGCGGTTGATCATCGTCCCGGTTTTTAACCTTTGGGCCAGGAATTGTCCAAACTAGCTCGTCTAAGTCGATTTCCGACCACTCAGCATCACGGATCTCACCTGGGCGGCCGACGGTGAGAATTTGAAACTCCAAAGCACGAGCGGGGATTGTGTCTCGCTGCAATAGCAGGTTCATAAAGTCAGGTAATTCTTTGTAACTAATCGCTGGCCGGTGCTTCGTTTTATGAATTTTTTTCGCTGCTGGCAACCAGGCATCAAGATTGCCCTCCCACCTAGCCGGGTTATCACCAGTGACTAATCGACGACCGCGAGCACTCTCCCAAATACGACTGATCGTTTGTCGAGTGCGTTTTGCTGTCGGATTTTTTGTTTCCCAAATTGGTCGAAGCACCTGCAAAACATGCTCAGCATCGAGATCGCTGATTAAAATTTCACCTATCTCTGGAATACACCGATTAAAGATGGCGGCTCTAAGCCTGTTAATCTGGTCTTTTGGGTCTTTGCCTTCAAACTCTTTTATCGCGATGTTAAAATAATCAATCGCAATCTCTTTGAACGTTATCTGCTTTTTCTGGATGGCAGCTAATTGCGCCTTTTGCTTTTTCCTCTCCGCCACTGGATCGACACCAGTAGAACGAATGTCCGCTTTCAGTTTTCTTGCTGCCTCCCGAGCTTCGGCCAAACTGACGTCCGGATAACCGCCCAAGCCGATCTCTCTGCGAGTTTCACCGATCATGGTCCGTAAAATCCAAGAGCGCGAACCTATCTCAGAGCCGTCTCCTGGCGGCCTACACTGGAGTATCAGGCCGGCAACACCTCCGACAGCATGGTAAGTGGCACATGGATCGCCAATTTTCTTCTTGCCGCCGCTTTTCTTAATAACCCCATGCCTAAGATTTCGCACCTGAATAGGCCCCAACTCTGGTATTTTTCTAGGCATTACGTTCTCACATTAATCACTTTACCCGCCATCTTACCCACCATAAAATCTGTCTTTAGGTGGCGCCAACTAGCACAGCACGATAGCACAATTTTCAGGAGTTACTAATTTTTTGTTTTAATTCAGAGGGTTTGACTCTGCATGGAGTAACTTGGCACAAGCTGTCCAGCCACTGTGGTGCCTGCCGAGGGCACCATTTGATAGTCCGCTAAAACCCATCAAGAACCACAACTCTTCGTTTTAAAAACTTTTTAGCAAACTTAAGCCCTTTGAAATCCCCGAGCATCCACCGCTGACTATCGTCCAAATATAGGCGCATTAATCAAAGTCGAGTCATCGTCCGGCAAGCTTGGCTCGTAATATCTTAGGCCTCTTCAAGACGACAAGCATATGACCCCATTACTGATTGATCAAAAGCATAAAGAGAGTCTCAAGCGGACGGGCGTGAGTCGGCAGTTCCAGCAAGAGCTGCGGTGCAGCCACGCAGGCGAAACCGGTGCGGTGTGGATATACCGTGGCATTTTGGCCGCACGGCCTACCGGGGCGCTGTTGGAGTTCGCGAAGGAACACCTACAGACCGAGCAACAGCACTTGGGTATGTTCGACGACCTCAGTGTTTGTTACCGCCGCAGTCTGATGTTGCCGCTGTGGCGACTGGCAGGATTTCTGACTGGATTTTTGCCTTCTTTAGCAGGCAAAAACGCTGTATTTGCCACCATCGAAGCCGTCGAAACTTTTGTTGACCTGCATTACCAAGCCCAGATCCAATCGCTCAGCTCGTGCGCTCATCGCGAGGACGAACGGGCAGTGTTGGACTTGTTCGAAACCTGCCGCCTGGATGAGGTGGCGCACAGAGATGAGGCAGCCCAACGGCGTACCGGGAAACCGACAGCCAGCATGGCTCTGTGGACAACCATGGTCGGCGGGGGCTCCCGTAGCGCCGTCGGTTTGGCGCGCTTCCTTTAAGTGAGACCTTACCAGCCGTGGCTGAATGAACGCGCCACGTAGTGTTCAGGATTAGTTGACCGCTGCGATTCCGGCACTCCCCTCCCGCCTCACGGCGGGAAAGACCAGTGCTGGACCGTCTGCACCATAACAAGGCGACCTTGCCATCACCGCCTCAAAAGAAGGCAAATTTCGTTAACCCTTGTCTGTTTCAGTTAATCAAAACCTGTAGTCAATAGGCTTCTGTCGTTCAGGCTCAGATATTGCCTAATCATTTTAGGCAAACTCAAGAAGCGCATCATGAGTAATGGGCTACGAGCGAAAAAGAAGCCATTGATTTGCTTTGGCTAATTCTGGCCGGCATTCTTGTACTTGCCATGCAAGCAGGTTTTTTGTGCCTGGAGTCAGGCCTGACCCGCAGCAAAAATGCCATCAACGTAGCGCTGAAAAACGCCTTTGACCTGCTGGTGGTGATGGCGGTTTACTGGTTCATCGGCTTTAACCTAATGTTCGGGGAGCACAGTGCCTGGGCCCTAGACTGGCGCTGGGTCGCAACTGATTTCAGTCAGCTAGGTTTCTGGGATGCGGGCTTTTTCTTTTTCCAGATGACCTTCTGCGCCACCGCCGCGACCATCGTGTCCGGAGCCATTGCTGAACGCAGCCGCTTTATTACCTATGTCTTGATAACCATTCTGATTGCCGGCGTAATCTACCCGGTAGTGGGACACTGGAGCTGGAGCGGCATATTCAACGGCAACAGTGGCTGGCTCCAGCAAAAGGGCTTTGTGGATTTTGCCGGCAGCAGCGTCGTGCACGGGGTTGGCGGTTGGGTAGCCCTGGCGGCGGTGATAATCATCGGCCCGCGCCAGGGGCGCTTCAAAGACGGCCAGGTTCGAGAAATTTCCGGCAGTAACTTGCCCATGGCTATGCTCGGCCTGATGTTCTTTATCATCGGCTGGCTGGGCTTTAACGGCGGAAGTTTGTTGGCGTTTGATGCCCGGGTGCCCGGCATCATGGTCAATACCCTGATGGCTGGAGCAGCAGGCGGCATGGTCGCATTGTTGATCAGCTACTGCTTGCTTGACCGCCATCGGGTGACAACCATGACGATCAACGGCACCCTCGCCGGACTGGTGGCCATCACCGCTGGCGTGCACAGCGTTTCAACCTTGGCGGCCATGGTCATTGGCGCCCTGGGCTGTCTTTGCATGCTGGCAGCGGAACAGTTGTTGCTCAAATTTAGACTGGATGACCCTGTTGGCGCGGTTCCGGTGCATCTGGTGGCCGGTATCTGGGGAACGTTGGCGGTGGCGTTTTTTGGCCAAGCGGAACAGCTGCAAACCGGCTTGCCCTTCATCGAACAGCTCCAGGCACAGCTCTTTGGCGTTGCGGCCATTGTTTTATTCAGCTTTTCCCTGGCCCTTGTGTTTTTGTGGCTGCTCAAGCAACTGATGCCCCTCAGGGTCAGTGCAGAAGGGGAACGGGACGGGCTTAACGTGTCTGAACACGGGGCCAGAACCGAGTTGGTGGATTTGCTACAGGCCATGGCTGGGCAGGAGAAAAGCGGCGACCTGCAGCATAAGGTTCACGCTGAGCCTTTCACCGAAGTCGGTCTTATCGCAGCCCAGTACAATCAAGTGATGGCCAGGCTGAACAAGATAATTACCCGCACCCGCCTGATTGTGCGCGATATCCGCGATGGGGTGATCACCTTCAACAGCAAAGGGATCATTTCCAGTGTTAATCCTGGCGCAGAGCACCTGTTTGCGCGCTCGCGGGCGCAACTGATAGGCCAGTCCGCAGCAGTATTGTTGCACAAAAACAACAGCGCTTTGTATACCCATACCAGCCCGGAACAGGTCTTACCGCGCCTGGCCGCCAGCGAAAATGTCGGTCCTCATGAACTCATCGCACGGGGGGCCGATGGTCAGCCTTTTTACATCGAAGTCACCACGGCAGCCAGCCCCACCGAAGCGGGCGTACAATACAGCGCCGTTATCCGGGATACCAGTGAGCGCAAGCGCATTGAGGAGCAGTTGCACCGCCACTCGGAGCTGGCTCAGGTAACCCTTGAAGCGATTACTGAAGGCGTCATTACCTTTGATGCACACATGCACACGGTTTATTTAAATCCCATTGCCGTCGTGCTAACCGGCTGGTCCTCCCAGCAGGCGTTTGGTAAACCCGCCGGTCAAATATTGTGTTTAAAAAGCGTTGAAGGAAACGACATAGCGGTATTGCCCCTGTTTCAGCAACGGAAAAAGCAATGCCTGCAGTTGATCAAAAAAGGCGGCAAGCCCTCCGATATTGAACTGACCCCGGCGCCCTTGCACAATCATGCAGGTGAACCGGTAGGGTGGGTTGTGGTGATGCAGGATGTCACCCACAGTAAACTGTTGCAGAAGCAACTGAGTTTTCAGGCGATACACGACCCCCTCACTGGGCTGATCAACCGGCGCGAGTTTGAGCGTTCCCTGCAGAGCCTGATTCAGGATGTCGAGCACAATGCCAGTGAGCATCTGCTGTGTTATCTGGACTTGGATCAGTTCAAGATCGTCAACGACACCTGCGGACACCAGGCCGGTGATGAATTATTGAAACAACTGGCCAACACCCTCAAACCCCTGCTGCGCCAGAGTGACATTCTGGCACGTTTGGGCGGCGACGAGTTCGGTGTACTGCTCAGTCACTGCCCTTTAAACCATGGCCAGGAGATCGCAGAACAACTGCGCGAAGCGGTTTTTGGATTTCATTTTTCCTGGGACGGTCAAGTATTCGCCGTGGGTGTCAGTATCGGCATAGTGCACTTAACCCAACCCTGCGGTGATCTGGGCATCATGCTGAGCAAAGCCGATACCGCTTGTTATCTGGCGAAAAACCTGGGACGTAACCGGGTGCACCTCCCCAACAGCAGCGAAGTCAAACTGCAGACCGATCAGGTGCAGTGGGTCAGCCGCATTCGACAGGCCCTCAATGAAGATCACTTCCGGCTTTTTTGTCAGCCTATCATGGCGCTGGATCAGGCAGATGCTGACTCGACCCACTATGAAATTCTGCTGCGGCTTAAGGATGCGCAGGGGCACATGGTGCCGCCCGGCGCGTTTTTGCCCTCGGCGGAACGGTTTGACCTGATGCCGCAGATAGACCTCTGGGTCATTCGCAACACCTTGGCCTGGATGGGCGGCCAGTTGCGTGGCAGTCATCTTGACCTGCATTGTTCGATCAACCTGTCCGGGGCTTCGATCGGCCATCCCGAGTGCCTGCAAACCATTCGCGAGCAGTTGACCAAACACCGGATGCCGGCCCATCGGGTCTGTTTTGAAATCACCGAAACAACCGCCATGGCGGACCTGAAAAAGGCCCAAGATTTTATCGGCGAGCTTAAGGCTCTGGGCTGCAAGTTTGCACTGGACGATTTTGGCAGTGGCCTGTCATCCTTCGGATATTTGAGGCACCTGCCAGTAGATTACCTCAAAATTGACGGTATTTTTATCCGGGAGCTGGCGCAAAGTCCTATCGACCGGGCGATGGTGGACTCCATCAATACCGTTGGGCACAACCGCTGGAAAGCTTGGGAAATGCGCACGTGATGCCCCGCTAAGCGTTGCGACCTAACAGCCGTCTCACCGACAGGTCTCATCACAAGCCTATTTTTTCAAGATCCCCGCAGTAATCAATATCCAAGGTCACTCAGAAGCCATCAACGTCCACCCAAATGCAGTGTTGGGCTTGATGTTTAAACAATTCGCGTGCCCTACTTGGTTTTATACCGTGGGCGGACATGGCTGCTGCGAAGCCATGAGCGTTTTAAAGCATCTGAAGATACATCGGCCAGAATACTGCTCAAACCACAATTGGCATGAGAGGCTCTTAGAATTTGCACGTGGTGTAAGTACGTCGGAGATAACCACTTTACTGGTGCAGGTGCTTTCGGACACGAACGCTACTCGTCCCGATTGAACATGCTCGGGTTCCCTTTTACAAAATCCTGTATCCAGCGCTCCAAAAACGATTCGTTCTTGCCGGTTCTGACATACCGATAACCCAAAATCGAGATAACCAGCGCACCCAGAGTATCTACGATCAGGTCCCACATGGTGTCGGTCAGGCCTGAGGGATCGCCCAGCATGGGTTTTTGCATGTTCATACCAAACAAGGCGTCCATGGCAAATTCAAAGATCTCCCATAGCGCGCCAATGGCTACGGCAAATAGAAAAGCAAAAAAGGCGACAAAGCCAGGGCGCATGTACAGATTGATATCTTCGACTTCGTTCATTACGTGCACCAGCAAAAAGCCCACAATGCCCAGCAAGAAGCCGGAGCTGGTGTGTAGGGCAATGTCCCACCACCAATAGCGGGTGTAATAACCGCGCACCTCTCCTAAAAACAACGACGCAAACACGAACAGAATGGCAAGAAGCACAAATTCAGGCGGTATAAAAACGCGAAAAAAGCGACCAATAAGCAGCGGTGCCAGAGTAATCAGCAGAATGCCAATGGTAAGCACCATAGCCAGCCACTGCTGCTGCCAGGTGGCCGCCACTATTTCGGCGACCAGAATAATCTGGAGAAAAAATGTCAGGCGTCGGTGAATCAGTCGCTTTTGCATTAAAAACCTTGAAAATTATGATTTTTTAACCGCGATAAAATTAATTCTCAGTCACTAACTGCAAAATTTCCTGATCAATCACGTTTGCGTCTACCAAGCGCGAGAACCACACTTGCTCGCTTTGGCCGCGTAGCAAACCCAGTAGAACGCCCAGCACAGCCCCACGGTGAACATTGTCGCCGCCCACGTGGGTGTTAGCCAGCAAGGCTTGTTGTGGCTGATCGCGGTAGCGGCACATAAAGTACAGCAGCGCAGGCCAAGAATCAGAAATATAACACGCGGGGGACAGCATGCGGCCCACCACATCGGAATCTGGGGCCTGTTTTTCAATCGCGGCCAAAAGTGCTTTGCGCGTGCGGGCCGAAACCGATTGCAGCAATTGCTCATTGGTGGGCTGTTCACCGTCAGGTCTTAGCAACAGCTGCGCTATCAGGCTTACGTATGCATCGCAGATTAGCGCCAGCTCGGTGCTGGGGTGAGTCAGAAACAGGTGCTCTTTGCACTGCGCTTGCACTTGTTCTAATGGCAGGCCGTTTAACAGGCTTTGCAGCGCCAACGGCGCAATGGTGACCAAGCCGCCAACCGACGCGGTGTCGTGGGTTACTGCTCCGCATTGGCGCGATGGCAAGCCCTGGGCATAATTGTGAAAAAAGCCACGGTGGTAAGATTCAGCGTAAGTGTCTGGGTGTTGTGGCACATCGGCTGTCATAAAGTCGATGTAGCGGGCGGCAAAATCGTCCACGCTGTACGCACTGCCCTGCGTTTTACCGCCGTTCTCTGAGCCATTTTCCGCGCCCTCTGCGTGGCTACGACTCTGTTCAGCCTCGGCCAAAGTGCGCATCAGCAGTCTGGCGCAGTGGGCGTTTAAGGTGTTGTCACCCGCGGCCATACCCACATGATAATGCACGTTCGCGCGATCCCAGTATTGGCGACGGCTTTTTAGTATAACGTCACCCACTACGTCTGGCGCAGCCTTGGCCGAGGCCTTGCGGCCACCTTGAGCAGTAGAATGCAGCGACATGATAGACGACGGATGCCGTTCTGGCGGCGCCTCAAACGCGCTAACGCCGTTTGGAAACGTGGCAAAGATATCGCCCACCCGATAATACCAGTGCACGGGCATAGCCAGGGAGTCAGCGACAAATAAATTCTGAAGTGCAGCGCAAGCGCGCGCTTGCGTCAGCGAAAACTGGGATGAGGTCATAAATCGGATTCCTTCAGTTAAGTGCCATTGCTGTAAAAAAGATAGGTGGCACTATTGTAAAGTGCGCACAGTGCTTTTACGCCCCTCGTCCTGCGATGTATCTTTACACATTGATCAGATCGCTTTATTCCCAACGCTTACAAGGACACGCCATGCATCCAGAGAAGCCATTTTCGCAAGCCTGCGAAAACAACAAGGAACCAATACTCAACGTACTGCGACAGGTTTTCACAACGCCCGCCACCGTCTTGGAGATTGGGACTGGAACAGGGCAACACGCGGTGCACTTCGCCACTCACCTGCCCCATCTGTATTGGCAAACCAGTGATCACCCCAATCATTACCCACTGTGCCAGCCCAGGCTGAACGATGCCAGGCTGCCCAATACTGGCAACCCCATTGCTTTGAATGTGAACCAAGAGCCTTGGCCGGTCAGAGAGTTTAACGGTGTGTTTTCAGCCAACACCGCCCACATCATGGCCTGGCACGAAGTCGAAGCGATGTTTGCAGGCGTGGGCAAAGGCCTGGCGAAATCAGCCTTATTGGGGAACGAAGAACGCGGGCGGTTCTGCCTTTACGGCCCGTTCACATACAACGGCGACTTTACCAGCGCCAGCAATCAGAGTTTTGACCAGCACCTTCGAAGCCACGCAGCGCACATGGGCATTCGCAGTATTGAGAACTTGATCGAACTGGCCCAAAGCCACGGTATGGCTTTGACGCAAGATCACACCATGCCCGCCAACAATCAGCTGCTGGTGTGGCAAACAACTACCGGATCAGAAGCACTTTAAGTTCCTCAATCAACATGAGCAAAACGCTCCAGCGACGGCGACCATGATGAGCACCAGAACAACAAGTTCGATCGCAATGCAGGCACCTGGATTGTTTCGCTGTGCTTTGGATTCGAGCGGTAAACTACTCATTTTTGCCGCAAAAACCCGTCATGGATTCAACAATGCGAGGCTTGTGGAAATTGGAAAAAGGTTATAGATTGATTGCTGGCTTTTACAGGCCAACATTTCACTGTATTCCCGCGTAAAAGGCCCTATTGGGAGTAATTTCCTTCTAAAATTGAACTATTTATACTTTCGCATTTTCCGCCAGGCTGATGCGCAACGTTATTTTTTCGCATTTCTTACTGTTCGCTGAGCCCGCTCTTTTAACGCCGGGTTCGGCGTTTTATCTCTGCATTGTTTTATACTGTTCATTCTCTGGAGATCACGATGTCCGAATTGCCAGCGATTCTGGTTGCTGAAGAAGATTTTAACCGCCTGTCCAGCATGATTAAAAAACAAGGTAAGTCGGAAACCGCCGCGGCGCTGGATGAAGAGCTCAGCCGTTCAACGCTGGTGCCGCTGGCAAATATGCCCGACCCGGTGGTTACCATGAATACAGCTGTGCGTTTTCAAGACGAAGACAGTAAAAAAGAGCACCAGTTGACCTTGGTCTACCCCCACGAAATGGGCGACGGCGAGGGTAAAATATCCATTCTGGCCCCGGCTGGCTCGGCGCTGCTGGGTTTAAGCGTGGGCGAATCCATCAAATGGCCGGTACGCGGTCGCAAAAACCTGCACCTGAAGATCATTTCGGTCCAGCGCCAGAAATAAGCTTGCCCTACGCCTTAGTAACCGGCGCCCGCTTATCGCCTAGGCTTTGTTGTGCAAGATGTCAGCAAACGCCTGGGCCGGTGGCGACAAAGGACGGTCACGGAATCGTAATTCACACAGTGATCGACTTAACTGTTCAGCGTCGGGTAGCACCACTTCCCGCAACCGTTCCAGCTCCAGCAATTCGCTGATGACGACCCTGGGCAAAAGCGCAAACCCCATGCCGTTGGTAACGCAGCGAGCAATACCCTCGTTTGACGCTATCTGCAAAGTGATTTTCGGTACAACGCCCAAGCTGGCCAGTAAGCGATCGCACACCGAGCGCGTTCCAGATCCCACTTCCCGTTGAACCCAGCAGCCACTGTTCAGTCGCTCCAACACACCCTCACCTTGTGCCCACTCCGTGCCGGCCACCAGCAATAAGCCTTCGTCGCGCCAATGGCGACTTTCAATCCGTGGGTCTTCCACATCGCCTTCAACGATCGCCAGATCCAACTGACAATCCAACAGCCATTCGCTGATTGCCCGGGTGTTTGCCACGCGCACGTTCACTTTAATGTTCGGATACCGGCGCGCAAATTCGGCAATCGCTGTCGGCAGCCAGTAACCGGCCACGGTGGTACTGGCGCCCAGCGTCAGGTTGCCAATATGCGCACCTACCCGGGCTTCTATGTCATCCACGGCGGCTTTTTCCAACGCAAAAATACCGCGAGCGTGATCAAATACTGCGCTGCCACCGGCGGTCAACTGAACTTTTTGGCCATACTGACTTCTGCGCGACTGAATACGATCAACCAGCGTTAACCCCAACTGGTTTTCCAGCTCACGCACGCCCTGAGACACCGCGGGCTGGCTGATGTGCAAAACAGTCGCCGCGACGGAGAAACTGCCCTCCTGCACCACCGTGTAAAAAATCCTCATTAGATGCAGATTCAACACTATAACCTCAGCTTATAAGCGTTTAATAATAGCATATTCGATCACGTCATAACGCAGGCGTAAGGTGGTGTCATCTCGACGCTATTCGGAGAACGCAGGTGAACACTGCAAAGCAACACGCAGCAATAACGGACACCACAGACATAACAACGGAAATCCCCAAAAAGCAGATTGTGCCAGGCCTTGCGCTAGCGGCCGCGCTGGCTGGCGCCGCGTTTGTTCTGGCCCAACAATCCTGGTTTCAGAGTATGAGCATGGGCCCGCTAACGCTGGCCAACGTTCTTGGCATTGTGGTGGGCAATACGGTTCTACGCAATCAACCCGCTACTCTGGCCGATGGCCTGCTTTTGGCAAAAGGCCCTTTACTGAGGCTGGGCATTATTCTTTACGGCTTTGGCATCACCTTTCAACAAATCAGCGCGGTTGGCGCTAACGGTGTGCTGGTAGACGCCATCATGATTGCCTCTACCTTTGCGCTGGCGCAACTCATTGGCAGGCGCTGGATGAAGATGGAAAAAGAAACCGTCATTTTAATCGGCGCAGGCGCGTCTATTTGTGGTGCGGCGGCGGTTTTGGCGACCAATCCTGTGGTGAAAGGCAGAAGCGACCAAGTGTCCATTGCAATCGCAACGGTGGTGATTTTTGGCACCATCAGTATGTTTCTTTACCCATTGATGTATCCGCTGCTGGGCATGACTGAACACCAGTATGGTATTTACGTGGGCTCTACCGTTCATGAGGTTGCGCAGGTGGTTGCTGCGGGCCAGGCTATCAGCACTGAAGCGGCAAACAGCGCCATCATTGAGAAGATGGTGCGGGTAATGATGCTGGCGCCGTTCCTGCTTATTCTGGCCAACGTACGCCTGCCAAATCGCAAAACACACGCCGGCGTTGGCAAAGAGGAACGGCCGAAGCTGATCATTCCCTGGTTTGCGGCTCTGTTCCTGGTGGTGGCCGCGGTTAACTCTGTGGTGGCCGTGCCCGCCGTGGCCACCGACGCCATTCGCCATATCGACTTGTTCCTGCTGTCCATGGCAATGACCGCGCTGGGCTTAAGCACACAGGTATCTGCAATACGCCGTGCGGGACTGCGCCCGCTGATACTGGCCGCCTGTCTGTTTGCCTTTCTGACCGTTGGCGGCTATATCCTGAACCGACTGCTGATCGGCTAAGCCACCTCTGACCGGGGCTGAACAGCCTCTGGTGCAATCACGTTAAACGCGAGCTGGCCCGCTACTTGCCACAGCCATTGCGGTGGCTACGATCCTCGTACGCCAAACTCGACACTGCCGCTAAAGGGCACCGCCATGTCACTGTTGTCTACCTTGCTTCGTGCCGGCAGCGAATTGCACACGGCGCTGGAAAAACGCCCGTCTATTGCGCCTGGCGGCACTGACAGCCGTGCTCGGGGCAAAAGGGAGCTGCCTGCGCAGCCCGGGGCAGACCGGTTTACGCCTTCCGAAAGCAAAGAAGACGACTCAACACGCAAGGTAAGCAAGCTGGCGATTGCCGATTACAAAAAAAGCGTCGGGCAAGATCTTGCCTTCATCAGAGAAACACTGCGGCACAAACTTGCCGAGTACAACGTGCCTCCGGCAACGGCGATTCACATCAAAAATGACGGGCAGGGAAACATCGCGGTAGACGGCAAAGGCCAGAACCCGGCGTTTGCGCGCATTGCCGGGGACTTGAACGTAAACACCGCGTTTCAGGATGCGTTCCGGCGCATGAGTGTGAACGAGCCCACGCTGCACTTTATGGACAACGCTCTAAAGTTAGGAAGGGCCTACGGCGTGAACAACTCACTACTGAACACACTGGTCAGCGAGAACCAGCAGTTCAACGGCTTGCAAGACCTGGTACACCGCTACGACTCATTGCGCCGCAACGCCGACGCCGTGTCAGCGGCCCCCGCCAACACGGCCCAGGATTACGCATTGAGCTTTAACGCTCAGGCCTGATGTGGAACAGGCTTATTCAAACGGCGACGGGTCACCCTTGCCTACTCGTGTTACTTCCGGATTGCCGCCGGTGAAGTTAATCACCGTGGTGGCTTCCATGCCGCAGAAACCACCGTCAATGATCAAACTCAACTCGTGTTCAAGCGCATCGCGAATATCTTCCGGGTCGATCATTGGGTCGGTTTCGCCGGGCAATATCAACGTGCTACTCATGATGGGTTCGCCCAACTCTCCCAAAAGTGCGTGCACAATCGCGTTGTCAGGAACACGCACGCCAATGGTGCGGCGCTTGGGGTGCAGCAAACGCCGTGGCACTTCATTGGTGGCGTCCAGAATAAAAGTGTAGGCACCGGGCGTGTAAGCTTTCAACATTCGGTAGGTGGTGTTGTCGACCTTGGCGTAAGTGCCAATGTCTGACAAATCCCTGCAAACCAAAGTAAAATTGTGCTTGTCGTCCAGCTTGCGAATGCGTTTTATACGATCAGAAGCAGATTTGTCACCCAAATGGCACCCTAGCGCATAACCCGAGTCGGTCGGGTACGCAATAACGCCGCCTTTGCGAAGAATATCCACTGCCTGATTAATGAGGCGCTTTTGCGGGTTATCCGGATGAATCTGAAAAAACTGACTCATGAATCAGCCCTTTTGTTAAAGCCTGCCTCAGGATCGTTTTTTGAGCCGCCCAGGCAGTTTGGGGAGTCGGGCATGGATTGATTTTGCGCAGCCCATTCCTCAGGCGTGGAAGGGTGCATAGCCAGTGCGTGCACACCAGCGGCCAGCTCTGCGGCCAACACTTGATAGATCGCCTGATGGCGCTTCACCTTTGACTGCCCCACAAATGACGGTGATACCAGGGTCACCTTGAAGTGGGTTTCCGAGTTGGGCGGCACGTTGTGCTTGTGGCTTTCGTTCTCGATCATCATCACCTGGGCATCAAAAGCCTGGCGCAACTTAGCTTCGATTGTTCTCTGTACGTCCATCACTCACTCACTTTTCGTTGCTTGTATACCAACAGTCTACTATATATCAATCGCTCAACCCGACAACCTTGACAGCGTTGCAGCGAACCGCCACATTCGCAGCGAGCACGGGTAGCGAGCCACGTTTGAATTCACTTTTAAATTCGCAGCCCACGTCAGTTTTAAGCCAAACGGAAACACAATGCACCTTTATATCGCCGAAAAACCCAGCCTTGGTCGCGCCATCGCCGCTGCTCTGCCCCAGCCCCAACAAAAAGGCCAGGGCTGGATTCGCTGCGGCAGTGGTAGCAGTGCGGTTACGGTCAGCTGGTGTATCGGCCATTTGCTGGAACCCGCCGAACCCGCCAGCTATAACCCGGCCTGGAAAAACTGGCGCGCCGACCAGCTGCCGATGTTCCCGGAGAAGTGGCTGCTCACTCCGAAAACCGGCGTTGCCGCTCAGCTTAACGTACTGCAATCGCTGATTCGCAAGGCCAGCGAAATCACCCACGCCGGCGACCCGGACCGAGAAGGCCAGCTGCTGGTAGACGAAGTGATTCGCTATGTGGGCACGGAAGCACCCGTAAGGCGCCTACTGATTAACGATTTGACCCCGGCTGCGGTAGCAAAAGCGCTCAAGCAAACCCGCGACAACCGTGATTTTTTTCGACTGTCAGCGTCGGCCCTGGCGCGCCAGCGCGCAGACTGGCTCTACGGCTTGAACCTGACTCGCTTTTACACCCTGCTCTATCAAACAAAAGGCCAGCAGGGCGTTTACTCCGTCGGCCGGGTGCAAACCCCGGTGCTGGGTCTGGTGGTTAAGCGCGACCAGCACATTAAACAGTTTCAGCCCCAAGACTTTTTCCCGCTGGAAGCCCGTTTCCACGGCATGGAAGAAGACTTTGACAGCCGCACTTTTAGTGCGCGCTGGGTGCCAGGTGAAGATTACCAGCACCTGCTGGACAGCGAGAACCGTTTGCTGGACCGCAGCGCGGCGAAACAGGTCGCCGCCGCGGTTGAAGGGAGGCCGGGCAAAGTCTGCGAATCTCGCTTTCGCGACCGCTCAGAGCCACCACCACTGCCGCTGTCGCTGTCGGCGTTGCAAATCGAAGCCGGTCGATTGTTCCACATGGCCGCCAAAGACGTGCTGGATACTGCGCAGAGCCTGTACGAACGCCACCAACTCATTACCTACCCACGATCTGACAGCCGTTATCTGCCGCTGGAGCATTACAATCAACGCCAGCAGGTTATAAGCGCTGTCGGCAAAGTCGATAGCGACCTCGCCGGCGCCTGCAAAACAGCCGATTTGCAACGAAAAACCGCTGCCTGGAATGACAAAAAAGTGGACGCTCACCACGCCATCATTCCCACTAGCCGGAGTAGCACGGGTGGTGCGCTATCGGGAAAAGAGGCCCAGATATACAATTTGATCGGTCGCTACTATTTGATGCAATTTGCAGCAGATGCCGTCCATCGCGAGGGTAAACTGGGAGTGAAGGTAAGCGGCTACCTGTTCCGCACCTCAGAAACCGCTGTTGTACAGCTTGGTTGGAAGACGCTTGAACTGACATTGCGCGATGCCAAAACAAAATCCGAAAAACCCGCACTGCCTAGGCTGGGCACCAACGATCCGGTGCTGTGCGACAACACCCAGGTGTTGCAGCAACAAACCCAGCCCGCCAGACGCTTTACCGACGCGACACTGCTGGCAGCAATGACCAACATCGCGCGCTTTGTTGATGACCCGGAACTGCGAAAAACACTGCGTGAGACGGATGGACTGGGCACCGAAGCTACCCGCGCCGCTATTCTGGAAACCCTGTTCAAACGCGACTACCTGTTTCGCGATGGCCGCCACATCTGCGCCAGCGATAAAGGTACAATCTTGATAAACGCGCTGCCAGACTCTGTCCGCAAACCTGACCGCACCGCCGTTTGGGAAGCCACACTGGAAGCTATTCAGCGCGGCGAAGCACAGCCGCAACAGTTTTTGGATTCCCTGAAACAAGAAATTCAGGGGTTTGTCGGCTACCCGCCACCCCTGGCCTCTGACGCGGCCAAAGCAACAACCAACCCGGATGCCCCGCATTGCCCTAAGTGCCGCGCCGGCATGATTGAGCGCAAGGGCAAATTCGGTGCTTTTTACGCCTGCAGTCGCTATCCGGGCTGCAAAGGCACCCGCCCGTTGGAAGACCACAGCCCGGAAGACGGTAGCAGCCAAAAGCCGGTTCCCTGCCCATTCTGTTTTTCGCCCCTGATCAGGCGTAAAAGTACAAAAGGTTGGTTTTGGGGCTGCAGTTCCTTCCCCGCCTGCCGTCAGACGGTAAACGATGTAAATGGGAAGCCCGAGCTGCTGGCAAAACCGGCTACATAACGAAACGAAATCCGATGCCGGACTTTGCGCCGCGGAGTCAGAGCTCACGAGCGTGAGAACGAACGAAACTTGACAGGCACAGGTAATGACGGCCCATGAGTGATAAAACACTGCGCAGCGGTATTCTGTTTGTACGTATTTTACCACTGCTTTTAATTGCATTACTTTCCAGCGCATCAATACAAGCCCACTTGCCCCTTGCGATGGGATCGAGTGTGCCCACAAACGGCTCAGGTACGACACTCTCCGAATGGGTCTACACCCTGCAAAAAGGCGACAGCGTTCAACAGCTGGCGGGGCAGTTATTGGCCCCACCCCACAATGCCCAGCAACTGCGAGAACACAACAGCTTGAACAATGCCCTGCTGCCGGTGACAGGCGAGCAGGTGCGCATCCCCATGGACTGGCTCAAACGTCAGTCTCAGCCTGCCCGCGCAACGTCTATATCTGGCTGGGTGCAACTGCTCACCAGCGACGGCCAGCGCCGGCCATTGACCGTAAACACACCGATTCGCGCTGGTGACGAGTTACTGTCCGGTTCCGGTAGCACCACTGTTACCCTGGCTGAAGGCTCTGAAATCCGCTTGTCACCCAACTCCAGACTGGCGTTTAGCCGCATGACCCAGTTTGGCAAGCCGGGCATGATGGATACCCGCTTGCGGCTGAACCGTGGCGAGGTTTTTACCCGCGTGAAGGAAATGGTCGGCAGTGGCAGCCGTTTCGAGATCGAGACTCCCTCAGCAATGGTTGCGCTGAGTGGCACTCAGTTTGCGATTCAGGCGGACGCCGAGGGCACGGGCTTGCAGGTTATCAATGGCAAAGTTAATTTTGGCCAACGGGGGCGTTTCGTCAAAGTGCCCGCAGGTTTTGGTGCTCACGTGGCCGCTCGGCCCGGCGGCGATGTTCGCCTGCACAAACTTGCACCGCCACCCATCGTTGCCAGCCTGCCGGCCATTCTGCGTAAGCTGCCCGCGGCGCTGCAATGGCAAAGCCCTGCGAAAACTCACAAGCTGGATATTTTTGATACTGACAGCGGACGATGGGTAGACAGTCGCACACTGGCGGGTGATCGCTTCAACTTGAGTCGACTGAACAATGGACGTTATGAGATTCAGCTTGCGGTTTTAGACTACCGGGGTGTAAGGGGTTTGCCTGCGGTTGTGCCATTCAGCATTGACCTTCAAGCCCGCACCGCCAAATTGTTAGAACCTGTCGATGGCACAACCACCACCAACCAGCCCGAATTTAGCTGGGGCCTAAACGGCGATGGCGAAATCGCCCAAATTCAGATTTCAGCCACGCCGCAGTTCGAAAACCTGGTAGCAACCAGCGAGTGGGCGCAAAAAAGCGAAGCAACACTATCGCAACAACTGTCTCCCGGTCAGTATTACTGGCGGGTTTAAACCGAAGCCGGTGGCGACTCCACTGCCACCAGCAAAGTCAACAACCTGATTATTGACGGCAGTTTGCCACCGGTGAACATTATCTCGATAAGCTACTTGGACCAACAGGTGCGAGTATTCTGGGAATCGGTGGAAGCCGCCAGCGAGTATCGTTTGCAGCTGTCTACAGACTCTGATTTTTATTCGATTACCAAGGAGGCAGATGTACCAGGAACGACGGCAAACTTGCGCCTGGTTTCCGGAAAGCGGTATTTTGTGCGTTTGAAGGCACTTTCTAACGGGCTACTGGCCAGCCGCTGGGGTCCGTCAAGGGAGATATACATCGATTAACGGTTGAATGAGCGTCAATGCGAAAAGCATGGGTTCGGGGCTGGCTAAAAATTACAACAACAAGCTGTCTGTATTCCGTGAACAAAGCAACGCTCTTTCATTGCCTTAAGCATGAGGCCTTGGCCTGTCAGACCGGGAGATTCTTGCCAACAGCGACTGATGGTAAACTTGACAGCCCCTTTTTATTTCTCGCTTGAGCAGTGAAGTACCAGGTACCGACAGACAAATTTTCAATGGCGTAAGACATGTTTACTAAAATTGAACCCGCATAGGCTCGGAGCTGGAGTCTGGCATACCGATCATTTCGTCAGTTCCAGTTGGTGGAATCAAGTCAAAATCCGCCACAGTAAAGCCACGCATTGCTTCACGTGCTGCGCAGGCACCCGAAAACAACACTACCTTGTCTTGATTATCGACCAAGATGTAGCCCGAACCCCCCATGTAAAAGCGAATCATGTAATATCTACCCTCCATGGACACAATCTCTGCCAAACTGATGGGTTCGTGTTTGCGGGACTTCAATTCGCCAAATGTCATGTGCATGGACATTACTCTCGCATTGAGTGGATTAAAATTTACGCCCGCTTGTGAATTGCAGATCATTCGAGCAGTTGATAAGGGTGTTGTGATGATGATCTGGAAAGTCGGTTACGCATCCATTTGCCGTATACGTTTCAGTAGAAGGGTGCTCGCTCTTGTCAGTGGCATTCTCAAAACCCACTCCTGGAACTCAAAATGATCGAGATTAATCACTTATCCGCAATAATTCCGATGACACCCGACGCTCGATCCGATGTTTGGAAATTGAGCTGCATGCTCCTGGATACTGGGCCTGTCGCACTGTCAACCATCAGTTTGCGTATTGGCATGCTGGCGACGCACTCGCCTTCACATCCGAAAATGATTTTGGAAAACCGCCGCATGATCACCGAAAAACTCGCTGCGCTCTGGGACACAGGGCTAGAGGTGCAAATGGCGTGGTTGGATATGCTGTCCGGCGACCACACACCTTGGTGGACAACCAGCCTGCGCATCCTTGAGCCCCTTCATAAACGTGCTATCGATAACTCAAAACGCCTTTCTCGTGAAAGCTGACGCAGACACAACCAGAGCGGTTGCCGCTCTTATTGAGCTTGGGCCTGCTTCCGATACAACGCTCTGCCCAAGGCTTGGAAGTAGTTTCCAAACGCTTCATTAGTCGCTCTCCTGTGCTGTCCCCTTGGGTACAGCCCCGCTTTTGCTTCATCCGAATAGACGGTGCCACTTACCAGAAAACGATTGCTGGGCCTGCTGTCTTCAACAAAGGCTTCAAAGGCCCGTGCGCAGAGCTCCTCCGGCCGAGCGTAATACAGCACCTTTAGTTTCTTGTCTGCTTGTTGCGAGCACTGAAACTGATCGCTGGGTTCAGTGCCGCTCTCGTTCAACAAAACGGTGCTGAAGCAGTGCTCCAAGCGTTTGTTTAACGGATGTTGTTTTTGTTTTTTGCTGTCAAGCCATGCACCAGACGCAAACCCATGCTTGGCCGGGTCGTGAAAGGCCTTATTGCCCATATAGTGGTCAAAAGCATGAAACCACTCATGGGCCAAACTACCCACGCCGGCATTTTTGGCCAGCGCCAACTGCCGTGTCGCCGGAATATAGTGTGCAGCCACACCAGGGCGCCCGCCAATGCCGTACTGGAGGCTAAGCGTGCTCCGTAACGAAATCAACAGTTCTGGACCCTTGAGGATTGTCATCAAATCGCACAGCGCCTGGTAGAAACGCACTGCTGCAAAATCTCGCTCTTCTGGCGTAACCCAGCGACCGATTTCAATACTGCGAAAATCAAACTGGCGTCTGATCGTGACGAACGATGTCGCGGTGGCGGTCACCATGATTTTCACCGATTGCTGTTTATCTATACAGTATTTTGAAGTGAAATTGCGGATGGGTCAAATCTGCAGATTAAAAGCCAGTGAAGGCGGTGTTCGATCCCAGTCGCCTTCGGGCGCCAATCAGCACGAGCGCTGCGTTATTTCGCAGACAACAAACTCGTCAGCAATGCCCGCAAGCCGCAAATTTTGGACATGGCCGGATTGCAGGCCAGAAAACCACCGCGTAAATCACCCTGAAAATGCCGTGGAGTGCTTTCTCAAACAGCCCCTTATAGCGATTACGCTCACGCTGCGCTTGAGCTGAACGATGCGACTCATTAAACGCTGCTGAATGTTGGCCTGGTTCATGCTGCAAGTGTCGATATTCATCGCTTCTGCAATACGACGAAAGCGCTCTTCCGCAGCGTGGAAATGGTAAGCCACCACGTGTTCCAGCAGCACGGCGTTGCACAGCCCATGGGGCTGCCACCGCCAATGGCCACAATCACATCGCACTCGGAGAATCTGGTCACCAAGCTTAACTCACGCTTTTTGTGCTTTCATCGGTGTCTCGACCGTGCCGTTGATAAAAGCTGTAAAGTGCCTCCAGCATGGCCGCCTGATTCACCTGTTGTACAAACCCGTGGCCTTCATCCTGAAACCAGTGAAGCTCTGGTTTCTGCCCGGCTTGTTCCATGGCCGCGACCATTATGCGGGTCTGTTCGGGGACGACTACTTTGTCTTGCCCGCCCTGAAAAAAAATCACCGGCGCTGCTATAGCCGCCGCACGTAACCGGGGCGTGCGGTCCTGCCAGCGTTGTGGATGCCGTTCGGGACATCCCAACAACCAGTCCAGATAGCCGGATTCAAAGCGGTGAGTCATACGCCGCAGTTGCATAGGATCGGTCACGCCGAACTGGCTGGCGCCGGCGCTGTAGCGCTGACCCAGGCTTAAAGCCATCAACGTGGTATAACCGCCAGAACTGCGGCCCTGAATGAACACCTGCTTGCCATCGGCTTGGCCCGCGGCAACCAGGGCATCTGCGGCCCGCGCCATGTCTTCCACATCAATGTCGCCCCAGCGCTCCGCCAGCGCAAGCCGGAACGCCCTGCCGTAACCGCTGCTGCCACGATAGTTCACTTCCGCTACGGCAAAACCACGCTGGCACCAGAACTGAATTAGAGGATTGAAGACCGGATAGGCCGCGGAGGTTGGCCCACCGTGGGCCACCAAAATCAGTGCCGGCGGCTCGGCGCAGGGTGTCAGAGGCAAATATAAAAAGCCTTGGGGCACGGTCATTTCTTCGGCAAGGGCCGCAACTCGAAACGATACTGGCTGCGCCAGGCCGTGCCCGGGCAACGCGGGTTCGCCACCGGCCACGACGTTCACCTCAGCGCTTTGCGGGTCTATTCTAAGCACCGCATCCAGGCAGTCCGGGGAACGCGCAATGGCGTAGAGAAAATCGCCACGGGTGCACAAGCTGCGAAAATCGCTGAACGCCGGTGCAATCCGTACAGGGTTGGGAGGACCAAAGCCCGACAACCACAGCTCGCCGCGACCGAGGTTGTAATGAGCGCGGGCCCAACCTCCGCCCGGTAGCGGGCAGTGATGAACCTCGCCCAGTTGCCAGGGTGCATTGGCGTGGTCACATTCGGGCACCGCAGCCTTTGTCCAGAGGCTGGCGGGGCTCTGGACGTCGAGTTGCCAGGGTTGCCACCAGCCTTCATGGTCGGACATCACCCAAAGGTCCTGCCCCGCAAACACCGGCTGCTGAATAGACGCTGGCTGAGGAGCGCTATGCACCCGAGGATTCTCCAGTGTGCCATCAACCGTTACGTTCGCGGTCCACACGCGGGTTTGCAGCCAGGGCATATCGGGCAGTTGCCAGCTGACCCAGGCAATGTGTCGGCCGTCTGCCGACAACGCGGGCGCGCTGTAAAAATCTTCGCCCTGGTGCAGCACCGTCAGCGTGCCATCGCAAGCCACCGCCACCAGTTGCTGGCGACCATTCGCCACGCCCTGCCCGGTTTCGCGAACCGCCAGCACCCGTTGCCGCAGTGGGTCAGCCCGCAATCCGCCATAGGCGGCGGTGTCGGTCGTCAGCGCCTGGCTTTGCTCTGCTCCCAAGGGGATAAAATGAATGCGTTGGTCGGCGCTAACAGCAAACACGCCATCCGGTGCGGCAGCCAGGGCACCGCCCCCGTAGCCATTCACCCGACTGCGAAGATTGCGCAGATTCGTACCCAGCGCCAACACCAGCCCCTGGTCATTCAGGTGCCATATCCGGCTGGCGCCGGTTTCAGGTTCGTTTTGTAGCCAGAATACGCCAGCGCCTGACGCCACCAGACCGCTGCGCTGGGTATAACCAGCGCAAGCCTCGGTGGCGCTCAGTAAGCCTTTGACTGACGGCTGACTAACTGCGGAAGAACATGCGGGAGTTGCCTGCGTTGCGATAGGTCAGTTCCTCAATACCTGCGGTGGCATGGTCGGCGGCCTGGCGTGCCGCAAGAATACGGTCGTGATAGGCCGATTTGCTGCACACCGGGTCGGCGTTATCGGCGTTGCCGGTTAGTAAAAAAGCTTGGCAGCGGCAGCCACCAAAATCTTTTTCTTTTTCATCACAAGACTGACACGGTTCCGGCATCCAGCCGTCACCGCGATAGTGATTGAAGCCCGGGCTGTCGTACCAAATGTAGTTCAAGTCGTTGTCGCGCACATTGGGAAAATCGATGGGCAATAAACGCGCGCTGTGGCAGGGCAACGCCGCACCGTCCGGCGCCACCGTCAAAAACAGACTGCCCCAGCCGTTCATGCAGGCTTTTGGGCGCTCCTCGTAATAGTCGGGGGTAACAAAAATCAGCTTCATGGCCGAACCGTCGTCCCGCAGGCGAGCGCGATATTGATTCAGTTCACGCTCGGCTTTCTCCAACTGCGCCCGTGACGGCATCAGCCCTTCGCGATTTTTGAACGCCCAACCGTAATACTGGCAGGTCGCCAGCTCTACAAAATCCGCTTCGAGGCGCTCACACAGCGCCATAATGTCGTTCATCTGGTGAATGTTGTGGCGGTGGATCACAAAATTCAGAACCATGGGATAGCCAGCTTCCTTCACCGCCCGCGCCATTGCCAGCTTTTGTTCAAACGCCTTGCGAGAACCGGCCAAAGCGTTGTTCAGCTCTGGGTCTGAGGCTTGAAAACTGACCTGAATATGGTCCAGCCCGGCGCTGGCGAAGGCCTCCACTTTGGCGTGAGTCAGGCCCAGGCCGGACGTAATCAGATTGCTGTAGTAGCCCAGGTGCCGAGCTTCCGCAATCAGCTCTTGAAGATCTTGACGCACCAACGGCTCACCGCCGGAAAAGCCCAGCTGGGCCGCGCCCATCTCACGCCCCTGGCGTAGCACTTTCACCCAGTCTTCCGTGCTGAGTTCACGCTCGGTCTGGGCAAAATCCAAGGGATTTGAACAGTACGGGCACTGCAATGGGCAGCGGTAGGTCAGCTCCGCCAGCAACCATAAGGGTGGTCCAATGAAGGGTGTTCCAGCGGTGCCCGCTTTCGGGCCAATCAACGTGGATGAGGGCATATTCATCAAAGTTCGATCCAATGTTGTTCACAGGCGTGTTGCAGAAACTCGTTAACATCGCCCGCCAACGACCCGGCCTCGGGAAAGGCCTGTTCCAGCGCACTAACGATGTCCTGCACGGAGCGCTGGCCGTCCACTTCGCGCAGAATAGCGCCGGCGCTGTCGTTAAGCTTCACCATGCCCTCGGGGTAGAGCAACACATAGCCGTTCTGTACCGGCTCCCACTGAAACCGGAAGCCACGGCGAAAGCGGGGTATGCTTCCAGCTATTTCCCCAACCGCTGCCGAGTCTGCCATCACAGCCCCCTGTGCCAGACTTGCTGATCGGTAACCGTATGGAACGGCGGCGTTTTGTGGCTGTAAGCCATGGTAAGGGCGTCCAACAAGCTCCACAGAACATCCAGTTTGAACTGTAAAATTTCAAGGGCGCGGGCCTGCTCGGCAGCGCTGGTGAAATACTCCAGCGTAATCGCCAGGCCATGTTCCACATCGCGGCGGGCTTCTGACAGGCGCTTACGGAAGTAGCTGTAGCCGGCCTCGTCAATCCACGGATAGTGCTCTGGCCAGCTGTCCAGACGCGACTGGTGGATTTCGGGCGCAAACAGCTCGGTCAGTGAAGAGCAGGCCGCTTCTTGCCAGGTCGCGCGGCGCGCAAAGCTCAAGTAGGCGTCCACCGCAAAGCGTACGCCAGGCAGCACGTGGCGCTGGTCAACCACTTCTTCCCGCGTCAGCCCTACGGCCTCCGCCAGACACAGCCAGGCTTCAATGCCACCCACATCAGCGTCGTTACCGTCGTGGTCAAGAATGCGCTGCAACCATTGCTTGCGCACGCTGGCGTCGGGGCAATTGGTCATAATGGCCGCGTCTTTACGCGGGATCATCACTTGATAGTAATAGCGGTTGGCCACCCAGCCGCGGATTTGCTCAGGGCTGCACTGGCCGCCATACATAGCCTGATGATACGGATGATGAATGTGATAGAGCCGGCCCTTATTGCGCAGCGCCTGTTCAAAGTCTGCGCGATTCAGGGTGGTGTTCACGATGGCGCTCATGACGTCCCCGACAGATCTATGTGCATTCCGTCCCAGGCCACCTCGATTCCGTGCTGCGCCAGCTGCGCGCGCTCGGCGGAGTCCTCGTTCAGAATCGGATTGGTGTTGTTGATGTGTATCAGAATCTTGCGCTTGGCCCGCATAGTGTCCAGCAGTTCCAGCATGCCACCGGGACCACTCTGAGCCAGGTGGCCCATGTCCTGACCGGTTTTCGTGCCGACGCGTTGGCGAATCATTTCGTCATCGTGCCACACGGTGCCGTCTACCAACAGCACATCGGCTTGGCGCATCCATTGGAGTATGTGCCCGTCAGGTTTGCCCAGCCCCGGTGCGTAAAGCACGGTAGATCCCGTGCGTGTGTCCTCAATAAACACGCCAATATTGTCACCGGGGTGCGGCTGGTCGCGGCGTGACGAATACGGTGGCGCGTTGCTCAGCAAAGAAATAGCCGTCAGTTTCAGATTCGGCGCACAGGGAATAACAAAAGCGGCGGCGGTGTCGTCAACAAGGGCTATGTCTTGCCAGCGTAACCCACCGTTCCAGTGTTCCAGCATCGGGAACAGCGGAAAACCCGAGCTAAGGTCTTCGTGCACCTGTGCGGTACACCAGACGTCCAGCGGTAGACCCTCGCGAAGGGTCAGCAGACCGGTTGTGTGATCCACCTGGCTGTCGATCAACAGTACGGCTGCAATACCGGTGTCGCGCAGCGCACGTGCCGGCTGCATCGCAGGAAACGACGCCAGCTGGGCACGAATGTCGGGGGAGGCGTTAAAAAGAATCCAGCGTTCGCCGTCTTCACTGACCGCGATGGATGACTGGGTGCGTGCGTGGGCGTTAACAGTGCCTTTTCGCACACCGTCGCAATTGGCACAGTTGCAGTTCCACTGGGGGAAACCGCCGCCTGCCGCTGAACCAAGAACCTGGATATACATAAGCAAAAGCTCCGGAAGTAAAACAGCCGGCGCCGGGGCGCCGGCTGTTTTAGACTTCAGCGGTTGGCAAAGTACATAGTGACTTCGAAACCAATACGCAGATCTTCATAAGCTGGCTTTGTCCACATAATGCATACCTCTTTTATAGTGATTGTTTGCGCATCAAGGGAATATCGGCGCTGTCACCTCTTCCCCAAAGCCCATCGTAAAGGTAGCAGAAAATGACCAACATGGTACTTCCGCACTGTTTTTAGCGCGTCTTAAGTTACAACTGCAACGCCGCGACAACAAAGACGCCAAAAAATGCAGCGCCAAGAGACTTAAAAAGAATCGCCAAGAGCCAAAAAACAGCACGTAACGACCCTTCAAAAAAGAAAGCCCCGACGAACGCCGGGGGAATTCACCCGCTCAGCGCGCAAGCCTGTGTTTAAAAAAAGCCCAACGGGTTTACGTCGTAGCTGGTCAACATGCACTTGGTTTGCTGGTAATGATCCAACGCCATTCTATGGGTTTCACGTCCAATGCCAGACTTCTTATACCCACCAAAGGCGGCGTGGGCGGGATACGCGTGGTAGCAGTTCAACCAGACCCGACCGGCCTGAATGTTGCGGCCCATGCGGTAGGCCACGTTGGTGTCACGGGACCAGACACCGGCACCCAAGCCAAACTCGGTATCGTTGGCGATGGCCAGCGCTTCTTCCTCGGTTTTAAAGGTTGTTACCCCCACAACCGGGCCGAAAATCTCTTCCTGGAACACCCGCATCTTGTTATCGCCCTTAAACAACGTGGGCTGGATGTAGAAGCCATTAGCAAACTCGCCTTCTAGGTGCTCGCGGCCGCCGCCGGTGAGCACTTCAGCGCCTTCTTGCTTGCCAATCTCAAGATACGACAAAATTTTGTCGAATTGTTCTTTGCTGGCCTGAGCGCCTACCTGGACATCGGTATCCAGCGGATTGCCGCGCTTGATTGCCTTGGTGCGAGCGACCACTTGTTCCATGAACTCGTCGTACATGTCTTCCTGCACCAGGGCGCGAGACGGACTGGTACACACTTCACCCTGGTTGAAAAACGCCAGAACCAGACCTTCCACGCACTTGTCGATGAATTCCGGCTCGGCTTTCATCACATCCGCAAAGTAGATGTTTGGCGACTTGCCACCCAGCTCCACGGTGGACGGGATAAGGTTCTCAGCGGCACACTTCAGAATGTGAGAACCCACCGGGGTAGAGCCAGTAAAGGCAATTTTAGCGATACGCTTGCTGGTTGCCAGAGCCTGGCCGGCTTCAATACCATAACCGTTGACCACATTAAGCACGCCCGGCGGCAATAGATCGCCAATGAGTTCCATCAGCACCAGTATGCTCGCAGGTGTCTGCTCGGCCGGCTTTAATACGGTGCAGTTGCCGGCCGCCAGGCAAGGACCCAGCTTCCAGGCCGCCATCAGAATAGGAAAGTTCCAAGGGATGATTTGCCCCACCACACCCAGCGGCTCATGGAAGTGGTAAGCCACTGTATTATTGTCTATTTCACCCATATGGCCTTCCTGGGCACGGATACAGCCGGCAAAATAGCGGAAGTGGTCAGCGGCCAGTGGAATATCAGCGTTCAGGGTTTCACGAATGGCTTTGCCGTTATCCCAGGTCTCTGCAACCGCCAGCAACTCCAGGTTTTCTTCTATGCGGTCCGCTATTTTCAGCAAAATACGAGACCGCTCCTGCACCGACGTTCGGCCCCAGGCCGGCGCCGCCTTGTGCGCAGCGTCCAGTGCCAGCTCAATGTCTTCGGCTGTGGAACGGGGAATCTCACAAATCACATCGCCGGTAATCGGCGTGATATTGTCAAAGTACTGCTCCTTTACTGGAGCAACCCACTCGCCGCCAATATAGTTTTCATAACGCGCTTTGAAAGAAACGACCGAGCCGTCTTTTCCTGGTGGTGCATAGATCATGGTTTCGACCTCTTTTTGTGTTTGTTGTTCAACAATGTGGGCTTTCGTATTCATCTGCCCAATATAGATACTAAACCTTTATCGTTGAATAATGCGATAGGGGCGAAAACTCATCCCTTAATCTGATTGAAAGATGCATCGACACATTTGTACCTCGGTGGTGTTTTCACACGTTTTCGCAGATTACAGCGACGAATCGACTAGCCCCTTTGAATCAGTCTAGAAGTCTGGAGGCCGGTTCCAAATGCCACTTTCGAATCTTCGTTCTAGTTCCTTGGTTGTAGACTGTGGATACCTGCTGTCGCATCCACAGTCGCGCCAGCATCGGCAGGGACGTCTTTCAGAAGGGGCCGTTCAGGTGCTCGTTTGAGGGCCTCAATAAGCCTTGTTATCATGCTAAACAAGCTGCTTCAGAGCGGAATAGTTTTTAGTACTGGCAGTTTCCTACTTTCTGAATATTCCAGGGACTTTTTCCCTTCACTAAGCTAAGTACACAATAAAAAGCTGGAGAGCCCGATGTTCCAAGCCGTATCTGTCATCGCCACACTCGTTTGTATTCTTTCAACAGCGATACCCGCCGCTGCGGCCGACACGGTTGACGTGAAAATTGGTTACTTGCAGTGGATACCTGATCCGGGGTCGATATTGTCGAACGTACTGCCCGAACCGGAGGATGCCGGCTTGCGCGGCGCCGAGCTTGCCATTGCTGACAACAGCACCACCGGCAAATTTTTAGGCCACAATTACGCATTGGTGTCGCGGTTAGCCGACTCACGACAGACAACCGTTGACGCCTTCAAAGCCTTGCAAAAACAAGGAATTGAGCTATTCGTGGTGAACGCTCCCGCAGATACTCTGTTAGCCTTGATGGACAACGCCAACGCCGATACTCTGGTGTTCAACGCAGGCGCAGCAGACGATTCACTGCGCACCCGCGAGTGCCGCAACAACCTGCTGCACAGCGTCCCCAGTTACGCCATGCTGACAGATGCCCTTAACCAGTGGCTGCGGCTGCGGCGCTGGAACGAAGTGTTTCTGATCACCGGCTCCACCCAAGCCGATGTGGCATGGGCCAATGCTTTTCGCCGCTCGGCCAAGCGCTTTGGCATAGACATTGTTGAAGACAGACTCTGGACCTTTGATGCCGATTTGCGCCGCACAGCCTCCAGGGAATTGCCGCTGTTCACCCAAGCCAGAGATTATGATGCGGTGGTGGTGGCCGACGTGCGCGGTGATTTTGGCGAATACGTGCCGTTTAACACTTGGCTGCCTCGGCCGGTGGTAGGCACACAGGGCATGTCGCCCGTAGCCTGGCACCGGGTAGTAGAAAGCTGGGGCGCAGCGCAATTGCAAAGCCGTTTTTATGACTTGGCCGGCCGCGATATGAACGACGCCGATTACGCAGCCTGGGCCGCGATGCGCTCTTTGGGCACCGCTGTTACACAGGTTGGCAGCGCCGATGCCAAAAGTGTTCGCCGGCTCATCTTCAGTGACCGTTTTCAGTTGGCAGCCTTCAAAGGACGAAAGCTGACCTATCGCCAGTGGAATGGCCAGCTGCGCCAACCGATTCCGCTGGTGCACCCGCGGGGGCTGGTGGCAACCGCACCGTTTGAAGGCTTTATTCACCCGCTGACAGAAATGGATACCCTTGGCTTTGATGAGCCAGAAAGCACGTGTCGCATTAACGGCTGATCGCCTGAGCGCTCGCCATTCAGAGTAACAAGGAGCTTTTCGATGAAAGCGCTGCTCAAAAAAACCGCTTTGGCTGCCCTGATCGGATTGTCTGCGCCTACGATAGCAAGCGTGGCTTATGTGTCCAATGAAAAGGACAACACCCTGTCTGTTATTGACACAGAAACACTGAAGGTTATCGACACCATTAATGTTGGCGCAAGGCCGCGGGGCATTTTGTTGTCCAAAGACTTCACTAAACTGTACATCTGCGCCAGCGACGACGATACCGTTCAGGTGTTAGACCTGGCTACTCGAAAAATCATCGACAACCTGCCCTCGGGTGAAGATCCGGAGCAGTTCGCGCTGCACCCTAACAACAAGCATCTGTACGTCGCCAACGAAGACGACGACATTGTGACCGTGGTGGACGTCACCACCAAAGTGGTTCTGGCCCAGATTGATGTGGGCATTGAACCCGAAGGCGTGGCCGTCAGCCCGGACGGAAAATGGGCGGTAAATACCTCTGAAACCACCAGCATGCTGCACTGGATCAACACCAAAACGTTTAAAATCGAGAAGAACATTGTGGTTGGCCAGCGCCCGCGCCACGTGGAATTCAGCAAAGACAGTAAAATTGCCTGGGCCTCCGCCGAAATCGGCGGCACCGTGCACATTATTGATGTGGACACACTCGAGCAGATTCATGAAATGTCGTTCAAAGTACCCGGCGTAAATCAAGACCGGGTGCAACCCGTGGGAATTGAGCTAACCTCTAATGGCGAATACGCTTTTGTTGCCCTGGGTCCCTCTAATCACGTGGCGGTGGTGGATGCCAAAAGTTACCAAGTGCTGGACTACCTGCTGGTAGGCAGCCGAGTGTGGCAGCTGGATTTAAACAAAGACGAAACCCAGCTTTACACCACCAACGGCGTGTCTAGCGATGTGTCGGTTATTGATCTGGAGGGTATGAAAGTTATTAAATCCATCAAAGTAGGCCGCTACCCCTGGGGTGTGGTTATCGACCCAAACTCATGACACTGGCCGCGCGGAATATTGGTTTTTGCTACGGCAGCAAATCGGTACTGACCGACATCAGCTTTGCCCTCGACAGCGGTTGTTTCCACGCCCTGCTGGGGCCCAACGGAGCTGGCAAGTCAACCCTTTTTGGCTTGTTAACCCGGCTCTTGGCGTTGCAGCAGGGTGGCATCCTGTTCGCCGGACAGTCACTGAAAAAACACCCCGCCGAGGCCATGCGCCAGATTGGCGTGGTGTTTCAGCAAAACGCGCTGGATCTTGATTTAACCGTACGCCAGAACTTGATGTATCACAGCGCGCTGCACGGGCTCTCGCGCAAACGGGCGCGGCTGCGGGGCGACCAGGAACTGGAACGCTTCGGCTTGCTGGACCGGGCCAACGATCCCGTAAGGACACTGAATGGCGGCCATAGGCGCCGGGTAGAAATTGCCCGCGCTTTGCTGCATCAACCGACACTGCTGCTTTTGGATGAGCCCACCGCGGGGCTGGACATCGCCAGTCGCAAGGCGTTAAACGACCACGTTCGCCAACTGTGCGCAAACGATAACCTGACGGTACTGTGGGCCACCCACCTGATTGAAGAAGTTGCGGCACAAGACCGGGTGTTGATTTTGCACCAGGGCCGGCTGTTAGCCGATGGCCCCGGGCAAGAATTGTGCAGCCGGGCAGGCACCACTACCCTGGCTGAAACCTTTGAATTGCTTACCGGAGTTGGCTCATGAAACCCGCAGCCTACTGGCACTGCTTTGTCGGCATTCAAACCCGTGAATGGCTGCGCTTTTGGCAACAACGCACCCGGTTTGCCAGCGCGTTAGTACGCCCACTGCTGTGGCTGGTGGTGTTTGCCGCCGGCTTTCGCGCCGTTCTTGGTATTTCCATTATTCCGCCCTATCAGACCTACATCACCTACGAGACCTACATTGCACCGGGGCTGTGCGGCATGATCATTCTGTTCAACAGCATGCAGGGCGCGTTATCAATGGTCTACGACCGTGAGCTGGGCAGCATGCGGGTGCTGCTGATGAGCCCCCTGCCGCGACCCTTCCTGCTGGTCACAAAATTGCTGGCGATGGGCGTGGTGTCGGTGATTCAGGTCTATATCTTTCTATTTATCGCCTTGCTGGTGGATGTGGAACCGCCAGTGTGGGGTTACCTTGCCGTGCTGCCAGCACTGGTTTTGACGAGCTTAATGCTGGGCGCGCTGGGACTGCTGATTGCCACCTGGATCAAGCAACTGGAAAATTTTGCCGGGGTGATGAACTTTGTCATTTTCCCGATGTTTTTTATGTCCTCCGCGCTCTATCCGCTGTGGCGCATGAAGGAAGCCAGCCCCTGGCTGTATTGGGTGTGCCAGTTCAACCCGTTTACCCATGCGGTGGAAACCATTCGTTTCTCGCTGTATTTGCAGTGGAGTCCTTTGGCTTGGGGAGTCAGTGCGGGCGTTACCGTGGTACTGGTCATTTTGGCCACGGCCGGTTTTCGGCCACAGAGAACCAAAATACTGGGCGCTAAGCCGGCCTGAATATCGCGCTGCGCCATGGCAACGGGCGATGCTCCTAAAAAACACCCCATTCGAACCAGAGCGACGCGTAAAAATTGTACTTTGGTGTCTGTTTTTTGGTGCAATGGTCGCATCCAACTCAACACCGATATAACGTGTAATAAATTCATTACAATAATAACCTGAGGTCCGCAGGCCACACTGGCCGCAGGAAACTCGTTGCTCAGAGATCGCTGTGCCTGCCAAGCTGCACACCACACATTTGCTTCAAACCGTCTATGATGAACCCACAGCAATCCTCGATAGCGAAAGAAAACAGGTAGAGACGTTCATGGAGCCAGCCTACAAGATCCTGATTGCCGATGACCATCCATTGTTTCGCGAAGCGATCAGCAGTGTTATCGCGTCAGGTTTTGAAGGCAGCGAAATCCTCGAAACCGACGACTTGGACAGTGCGCTGATAATCGCCAAGGAAAACGACGATCGCGACTTGATTTTGCTGGATCTGAATATGCCCGACATGCACGGCCTGAACGGGCTGATTACCCTGCGTAACGAAGCGCCCACCATTCCGGTGGTGATCGTGTCAGCCGAGGAAGAAAAGCACGAGTCAGCGCCGGCGTAACGATGACAACCCGGTTTCCCCCGAGCTGCTCAACTCCCTGACCCGGCGCCAGTTATTGGTGCTGGAGCGAATGTCGAAGGGCGAATCCAACAAACAGATTGCCTACAACCTCAATATTGCCGAAACCACCGTTAAGGCTCATGTTTCTGCAATATTGCGCAAACTCAGCGTACACAGCCGGGTGCAGGCTATTTTGTCCGCCAGCGATGTGGGTTTCAGTCAATATTTGAAGCGCTAATCAGCCGCCTTACACAACAGGTACGGTCCCATTTGCGTGGCAATGTCAGTACTCCATTCGCTCCGGCCCGCCAATCAGATGGTTTAGCGTGTTTCTGAGCTTCAGTGGCTTGACCGGCTTGTTCATCAGCACGTAACCCAAGTCACGGATTTGCTGCATCAGTTCGTTGGTGTAGTTGGCAGTAATCATCACCACCGGCGTGGGATAACGCCGTCGGCTATTAACGCTGGCCACCACATCCACTCCCGTTTCGCCATTATCAAGATGATAATCTGCCAGTATCAGGTCCACCGGGCTGGTCACCGGATCAAGTTGGCGCTCCAGATCTGCCAGTGAAATGGCGCAAATTACGCGGCAATCCCAACCTTCCAACAGAGTTTTCATGCCGTCGCAGATCGCGCGATCGTTATCGACGACCCAAATCCTGGCGCCCTCCATGCCCTGTCGGGCTGCCACGTGCTGCACTTCCGTGGTTGTGCACCTAGGCTGCAGGTGCCCCAAAGGCACCCGCACACTGAACACCGAACCTTTGCCTTCCACCGACGACACCGCAATATCGTGATCTAGCATCCGCGCAATTTTATCCACAATGGCAAGGCCCAGGCCTTTGTCGGGGCGTGGTCCCTCCGGGCGATATTATTCAACAAATCGCGCAAATCAAACGCGGTTACGTCTGGTTTGATAACGCCGGCGTCCTGCTTGGAAATGTCCACCAAAGTACCCAGCAGACTTTCCACGTCATCCAAGGAGGTGCTGACTGAGCGCACCAGGCTCTCGGGCCAAACGATTGCTCTAATAAAGCACTGGTGAACAGCCTGGCGGCATTCAGAGGCTGCAGTAAATCATGGCTGGCAGCGGCTAAAAATTTGGTTTTGACAGGTTAGCCTGTTCCGCTTCTTGCTTCGCCTCGGTCAGAGCCGACGTGCGCTCCTTGATACGGCACTCAAGATCATCATAGGCCTGCTCTAGGGCAAGTGCCGTTTTACGACGTTCGGTAATATCGCGAATGAGCACAAAAAAGCCGACAACGTCGTCTTGCTCGTCGAAGTTCGGCACGTAAGAGCGCAGCATATGCCGCACCTGACCCTCTTCACCGGCTTCTTCAAATTCGAAGTTAACATTATGACCGGCCAGTACTTCCAGCATCTGCGGTAACAGCCGTTGATACAGCTCTTCGGAATGGACGTGGTAAAGGCGTTTGCCCAGAGGTGACTCGCCGTCACGGCCATACCAGGTTTCGTAAACCTGGTTACAGAACTGAATGCTCAAATCGGCGCCGACATAGGCGATCGGTGCCGGCACATGGTCAGTAACAACGCGAATCCAACGCTCGCTCTCTTCAAGCGCTTTGATTCGGCGCGCCATTTCACTGTTTTTTACATCGGTAATGTCGGAATACAGCACCACCAAACCGCCCTCTCGGGTGGATCTTTCGGTCATTTGCACCCATCGATCATTAGAAAGCAGAAACACCACGCCGTCGGAATCGGGCTCGCGGTGTTCCTCCACAACCAAACCCGACGCGAACGCCAGATTCCGAACGATTTCGATACTGGTACCCGCAGCGGGCATGGCAACACCGGCATGGCGCCAGTAACTGCGAAAGCGGCTGTTGCTCTGAACCAGCAGATGGCGATGGTCAAACAACACAAAACCATCCGCGATGCTTTCAATGGCGTCGCTAAGACGTTGGCGGCTTGTTTCCGCTTCCTCGCAGGCCCGATTCAGCGACTTGTTGCTGCCACGGAGCTCGTCCATGGCGTCATTCAACGCTTCTGTGCGTTCACGCACTTGTTCCGCAAGCACTACCGAATGCTCAAATGCGGCATAAGGTTCAGATTTTTAGGCCGTTCCAGATTCCACCCTGACAATCAACGCATCGCGAATTTTGCGCAGGCGTTCATTTTCAGCTTCCAGCAGATCAATACGTCAAATCAGCGCCGCGCTCAGGTGCGCCTGATCGTTACAAAGAACCGGCGTCAGGCTGGCCAATAACCACCCCCGTAAATGTCTGGTTGATGTGCATACCGTTAAATTGCTCGCCGTAGCTGTTAAAACCGATCACCTTGCGCTGCCGTAAAAACGCCGACACTTCTTCCGCCTTACCGGTGACTTCGGCTTCAAGGCGGCGTAAAAAACAATCGCAACCGATGGTAACTAATGGCGGTCCAATAATATTCTCGGAAATTTCAAGCTGTTCACGCACGCTGTCTAACAGCGACTGCGACTCCATAGACGTCATTACAATCCCGGTCTCGACAGCACAATAAAACGTCAGGCTTTTGTCAGGGTTAACGCATTGAATGGATCGCACAAAATATTGACCTCCAACTTTCACACCCAGTGGGCGCAGCGCGAATACCGTGCGGTCTAGCTCACAGATAGCAACGCCAACCGCTCGGGCATAGGCATCTGCGGCAGGTTCGGCGTTTAGCTTGTACACCGTTCTACTGCTTGAGCAGGCGCGGGTGACCACCAGCGTTTCCTGCCCTTCGGTCATGCGATGGCTGGAAAATACCCGGAAGTCTAAAGGCGTATTCACCAACATCACCGTGGCTGCGCCAGCGTGAAAGCGGCCGTCGTGAAATACATGTGTGTTGGAGAAACGCTCGTCATCGCCGGCAGACCCACCAAATTGAGGAATGCTGCCAAGCGCCGCATTAAGCGTGGCAAGCACCAACTCTTCGCGGCTTGAAAGCCCGTTTAACAAAGTAATGGCAAACGTATTGCTTTTGATGGGCGCCAGGCGGGCGTTGCGGCAGTTCGTCAGCAGGCCATCAATGATATTTTGCGCATCAAGGAGCGAAAATCGGTCCATTTCACGAATCAGCGCACAGTCGATCGCGAAAAATCGACTGTCGAAGCCAATGGCGGTGATACACCCCCGATCATAACCACGGGCGGTAATTTCACCAGCCGAGGTGCAACCCGACAGGCGCACACTCGGAAACACCTGCTGCAAAGCCGGCCCAAGCCGATCCAGGTCGTACTCTGCAGAACAGAAAAACAGAACATAGCCCAAATGCAAGTGGTTGAGTTGACTGGCCAGACTGTTTGCTGCCAGAACCGGCTCGCGAAGGCAGGTACTGGCAACACGAACAGCGGGCTGAGTCGTTACTGGCTGCATAGGGCGTAATTCCGCAGAAAAAAATCTCCCATCACATTCTACGGACTGCAGCTGGCTCGCCAATGCAACTTCAGTGCTTTTTATAGGCGCACCAAAATTATCGTAAGCCATTGATTATATTAATTCTTTATCAATGCCAAACAGCGAAGCTGGTACACCCATCAGAAAACCAGCACTTTAGCTCTAGCCGGCAACGCACACGAGGCTACAAAGCCGCGGCTCCACCCCTTGTGGTTCAGCACTATCAGAACATCACAATCGCACCAAGAGCGATGGTGTCCGCATCGGTGCTGGTCACATCGGTCGTCCGATTCTTCTGCTCGAACATATTGTATTCCGCCACCAACTTGAAGTTGCTGTTCACATCGTGGAAGAAGCCGAAGGTGGTGCTCTCGGTTTCAAAGTCTAGAATTTCGGCATCCGTCTCGCCGTAAGACAGCACCAGTCGGTTGGCGCCAAAAGCGTAGGCGCCCTGGACTAAGAATCCGTCGGCATCGTCTTCGGTCACCGCAGAGTTAACAATCAATACCGGATTGTCACCTTTTGAAGTAAAGCCAGACGCCGCCAAAGTCAGCCCGGCAAGCGATGCTTCAAGGCCGTAACCAACGGCAGTACTGTCAACGGTGGTGCTGCCGTTTTCCGCAGATTGATAACGGCCATTAACCCAGCCGGTAGGCGCTACGTTGCTCAAAAAAGTGGCATAGGTTACTTCAGATTCAAAGCGTGGTGCCGCGTTTTCATCGTTTGTACCGGTAACCGTATCCGCCGGATCCAGAATACCAACAGCAATGTTAAAACCGGACATTTCCAGCGCACGATACGTTATCTGATCTGACGGTGTCGGGTACGGGTAGCCGGCGCGAATATTGCCAAACGACACGCCTCCCCCCGTACCTGGAGAACCGAAGCCCATCAGAATTTCATCAAGGAAAATGTTAGAACGGGCGTACAGACCAAAATCTTTACCTAACAGCACCCGTCCAAAGTCACCATCAACGGTGGCGTAGAACTGACGCACATCAATCGCAGTATCCGTTGCTAAGCCGTCGTCCAGGCTGTCGTTGATCGACGTCCAGAATGACGAACGACCACCCAGAGTTAGGTCGCCCATCTCTTTGCTGAAGTTAAAGCCGATGGTGTTTGGCAAGAAACCCATTTTCACGCGGGAATCGAGGGTATTGCTTACGTTGTCGTCACGATTTATGTAAAAGGCGTTGAAATAACCATTAACAGAAAAAGAAGTGCCGCCTTCACTATACAATCCCACCGCCGAATTCGCTGCCGCACTGGCGCCCATTGCAACCGCCCTCGCAATGACCAGGCCTGACCGTCTGATTTTGTTATTGTTCATAATTCCCCCGGAGTATGTTTGGACATTCAGAACGAGGCGCTGCTTTAGCGGCGCCGCAAGCGAGATCTTTCGCCTGAACTCCATAGTCCGCGAACGCAGATGACCGCGATATTCGCTAGGGGAGTCGGTTTCATGCTTATTTGGGAGGGATTAGAAATCTGAACTTTGGGATGAGAACATTTCGACCAGTTCACACGAGCCCAAAAAAAAGCCCCCGAAGGGGCAACTCATTGACCGAATAAACGTCTGTTGATCAGTGACTGATCATCCACGGCCGCATGGAGGGAAACATTTTCTTCCCGTCAGCGGTGTAAAACAGCAGAGACTTTCCGGGTTTGGGTGAGCCACAGCCGCAGCTTCGGCTGTGTTCTTTGTCGTTGTCCCGACGATCGGCGGTTGAGAACACAGGCTCATGGCGGGAACGCTCATTCCGTTCCATCGCCGTCCGCTTGGTGGCGTCCATGTTTGCAATGTGCGGAGCTAACACAATCACCCTCGGCGACAGCACGTTGCAGCTAGGGCATTCCGCCGGTTTAGCGGCGTCTGCCATGGTTGCTAGTGTGTTAAACAGGCCGTGATCTCGACACTTATAGTCATACACAGGCATGGCGGTTACTCCTTGTCTTTCGACCGCGGTAAATCCATTCCGCCAGTGACCATTTTCTTCGGCCCTTCGGCGCACGGGTTGATATCGAAGTCAAAGATGCCGGTTGGCAGCCAAAGCGTGGCGCAGGCGTTCGGGATATCCACCACACCGCTGATGTGACCTTCCACCGGCGCGCAGCCCAGAATTGCGTAGGCTTGGGCTTTGGTATAGCCGAACTTGGTCATGTATTCGATGGCATTCAGGCAGGCTTGACGATAGGCCACGTGCACGTCCAGATAATGCTGGCCGCCGTCTTCGTCAACGGAGATGCCCTCAAAAATCACATAATCGTCATAACGGGGCTTGATCGGGCTGGGCTTGAACACAGGGTTCTTAATGCCGTACTTCTTGATGCCGTCTTTAATCAGGTTAACCCGCAGGTGGATCCAGCCCGCCATTTCAATAGCGCCACAGAAGGTAATTTCACCGTCGCCCTGACTGAAGTGAAGGTCGCCCACTGACAAACCGGCACCGTCCACATACACCGGGAAGTACACTTTAGAACCACGGGAAAGATCTTTAATGTCACAATTACCGCCGCGCTCACGGGGCGGCACGGTGCGGGCGCCTTCGGCACCAGCGGCTTTGGCGGCATCGCCTTTTAACTGGCCCATATGAGCAGTGTCACCGTGCGGCAATGTGGCCAGCGCAGGTACACGTTCCGGATCGGTAGCCACCAGCCCGGCCTCACGCTTGTTCCAGGTGTCCAGCAACTCTTTCGACGGCAAACAACCAATCAGGCCCGGGTGAATCAATCCGGCAAATTCCACATTGGGAATGTGGCGGGATTTGGTGAACATGCCGTTAAAGTCCCAGATACTTTTCTGCGCTTCCGGGAAGTGCTCGGTCAGAAAACCGCCACCGTTCTGCTTGGAGAAAAATCCGTTAAAGCCCCACTGGCTCTCTTTGAAGGTGCCGATATCCAGAATATCGACTTCCAGCAGATCGCCGGGCCGCGCACCCTCCACACCAATCGGGCCAGACAGAAAGTGCACCTGGGTCAGATCCACATCGCGCACATCGTCGGCGCTGTCATCGTTTTTGATCTGGCCACCGGTCCAGTCGTAGCACTCGACGATAAAGTCATCACCGGGTTTAACGGTGGCCACCAGCGGAATATCCGGGTGCCAGCGATTGTGAATTTTGTCGTTCTCGTAGGCCGACTTGGACAAATCGATCTTGATGATGGTTTCAGCCATAGCGAAGACTCCTTGGAATTATTGGCTTACACGTTTAATTAACGGCTTTACTATCCGAAATCTGGCACCGGGGGAGTATTCGCGAAATGCCCCCCGTGCCTACGTCATTCGACGTATTGGTGCACGACCACTTCTCTGTTTTTCATGCTAGCCTCAAACCGGTAGCAGTGCGGATACGCCAGCAGCGCCCGCGCTACCGCCGGTTCCAGGCGCTGACGGAAAGCCCGCAGCATTTCCCGAGCACCATAGCGGGCATCGTAACCGCGGCACAGCTCCTCTCTGAGCTTAGGCGAAAGAGACAGATTAGCCTGTTTTTTTGACAGCCGACGATTCAAGCCTGCCAACTCGATATCCAGCAGTGCCTCCAGCCAATTGTCGGTGAGGCGGTTAAAGGTGAGAATCTGGTCAATTCGGTTGAGGAATTCCGGATCGAGATGCCGACGCAGGGCGGTATCGCGCATGCCCTCGACGTTGCCGGGTGATAACCCTAGCCAGCTTCGCCAACCCCTTTGGTAGCGCTGCTCGTGCGCCTCGGCATCCAGTGCTCCGGCGTTGCTGGTCATAAAGATCAGGGTGTTGCGGAAATCGATCTCGCGGTTGCCAGAGGGAAACATCAGCAGGCCGGTGTCCAGCACGTTCAGCAGGGTGCGCACCACTTCCTTGCTGGCTTTCTCGATTTCATCGAACAACACAATGCCGGGCTTGCTGAACGAGCCCTGCACCTTGTCCAGATCAAACAGGCTGTGGCCTTCTTTGCTGCCCACGTAGCCTGGCGGTGCGCCGGTAAGTGCGGCGGCGTAATGCGCCTGGGCCAAGGTGTTCATGTCGATGCGGCACAGGCCGTCCCGATTACCATGAATAGCTTCAGAGATCAGGCGCACAGTTTCAGTTTTACCCACCCCGGTGGGACCAAGAAACAGGTGCACTGCCAGAGGCCGATTTTCCTCGCCGATGTCGGCTTTGACTCGCACCAGCATGGATTCCATGGCCGTCAGGGCGTGTTCCTGGCCAACGATATTTTCCCGTAGGCGGGACATAACAACATCTGGCTCAAAGCGGAACCGGGAAGCACGAACCGGGCCTGAGGCAGCCCGGTTCTTTGCAATGGATTCCCGGTTGGCTTCCAGCCGTTCATTGGTAAACGGCACTGGAACCTCCCGGCTTTACGCCCCTGCGGACTTTTCCTTGCCATCAATTGGCAGGTTGCCCACCGGGCACTCGGCCACACCTACGGTTTTACGAGTCATGGCCTCCACGTTTTCCTGCGCTTTTTGGGCATCCATCACCCAGGTGCGATAGAACTCGAACGGGCATTCGGCCACGCCCTTATCACCATCGCCGGACGCATGAACGCCGGTGTAGCCCCGGTGCAGCAGTTTGAACAGGTGGTTCTGGGACTGGTCGTTCTTGCGGGCATCGCGGATCTGGCTTACCGAAAGCTGAGCGTATTGAATGCCCATATCTTCTTCACCACACTCACCCAACGTACGACCATCAAAACCGATGATCGCCGAGTGGCCAAAATAGGAATAAACGCCGTCAAAGCCGGAAGCATTGGCCACCGCCACATAGCAGTTGTTGGCCCAAGCCATGCTCTTGGACATCATCACCTGCTGTTCTTTGGCTGGGTACATATAGCCCTGGCAGCGCACGATCAGCTCGGCGCCCTTCATGGCGCAATCCCGCCAGATTTCCGGGTAGTTACCGTCGTCGCAGATAATCAGACTGATCTTCATGCCCTTGGGGCCTTCACTGACGTAGGTGGTATCGCCAGGATACCAGCCCTCGATAGGGCACCAGGGAACACACTTGCGGTACTTCTGGACGATTTCACCCTCGCTGTTGATCAGAATCAGAGTGTTGTAAGGCGCCTTGTTCGGGTGATCCTCGTGGCGTTCGCCTGTCAGCGAGAAAATGCCCCAGGTATTGGCCTCGCGACAGGCGGCGGAGAAGACAGCCGTTTCGTCGCCGGGAATGATGGCGGCGGTTTCCATCATCTCATCGTTGTCGTACATGATGCCCATGGTGCTGTATTCCGGGAACACCACCAGGTCCATACCCGGCAGGCCCACCTTCATACCCTTGATCATGTCCGCAATCTTGCAGGCGTTGTCCAAGACCTCGGCTTTGGTGTGCAGCCGCGGCATTTTATAGTTCACCACTGCCACACCAACGGTATCGTTACTGCTGGAAATATCACCGTGTCTCATAAGTTACTCTCCTTAAAATCTCACTCGGAATTTCGGGCCGACGGGGCGGCTTGCACCAAATTAAACAGCCAAATAGCTGGCAATCTTGTCCTGGTCTGCGCCAGCCCTGCTCTCTTCATGAACAATGGCGCCCTTCTCGATCACCAGAATCCGGTCCGCCGCATCCATCACAAAACTCAGGACCTGCTCCGACACCACAATCGACAGGCCGCGCTCATCTCGAATGCGCTTTAGGGTCTGGGCGATTTCCTTGATGATGTTGGGCTGGATGCCTTCGGTAGGTTCGTCGAGCAGCAACACCTTGGGCCGGGTGGCCAGCGCCCGGGCAATGGCCAGCTGTTGCTGCTGCCCCCCGGACAAATTGCCGCCGCGGCGGTTCTGCATTTCTTTCAACACTGGGAACATCTCATACAGATCCTCCGGCACCTTCTTCTCGCCCACGGCAGCCAGGGCCGTTTCAATGTTCTCGCGCACAGTCAGGGTGGGGAAAATCATCCGCCCTTGGGGCACAAAACCGATACCTGCACGAACCCGCTGAAAGCTTTTCAGGTTGGAAATGTTTTTGCCATTGAGGCTGACTTCACCACCCTTGGTTGGCGTCATGCCCACCAGAGATTTCATCAGCGTGGTTTTGCCCATGCCATTGCGGCCAACCACGGCCACAATCTCGTTTTCAGCCACCTCCAGATTCAGGTCATCGATGATGGTGCTTTGGCCATAGGCCACCGAATGATGTTTGATGCTTAGCATGATCAGTGCCCCAGGTAGACTTCGATGACTTTCGGATCCGACTTCACATGTTCGATGGAACCTTCGGAGAGAACCTTGCCCTGGTGCATCACCGTGACCCGGTCGGCGATATCGCCAACAAACTGCATGTCATGCTCAATCACCAGAACCGTGTGGTCCTTGGTAATCACCCTGAGCAATTCCGCCGTTTTCTTTCGTTCTGCCACAGACATACCGGCCACCGGCTCATCCAGCATCAGTAAGGCCGGCTTCTGGATCAGCAGCATTCCGATCTCCAGCCACTGCTTCTGGCCGTGACTGAGCGAAGCCGCCGATTCGTTCAGGGCATCCGTCAGGAAGATGGTTGCAGCAACCTCCTCCACCGCCTCAATAACCTTAGCGTCTCGCTTGAACGCCAAAGCACCTACTACACTGTGCCCCTTGGGATAGGACACCTCCAGATTTTCGAACACGGTCAGATCCTCAAACACCGACGGCGTCTGAAATTTTCGGCCCACGCCCGAGTGGACGATTTGGTGCTCCTTGAGTTTGGTCAGCTCCTTGCCGGCAAACTTGATGGAGCCGGAAGTGGCCTTAGTCTTGCCACAAATCAGATCCAGAACGGTGGTTTTGCCAGCGCCATTCGGACCGATGATGACCCGGATTTCCTTGGGATCAAGGTAGAACGACAGATTATCCACCGCCTTGAAGCCGTCGAATGACACCGTCAGTCCCTCCACCGCCAGCAAAAAATCCGAGCTGTTTTTTTTGGCTGCACTCATCACGATTTCTCCGGGCTGTAGGTGTCGGTTATCGCATCGTAATTGTCGGATTTTTTAGCCTCTGGCTTGGCAGTTGCAAGCTTTGCCACAGAGTTGGCCTGTGCCTTGTTTCGCTTGAACAGGCGGTCCTCCAAAGGCATAACGTAGCTCCGGTAGAGCCCTGCGAGGCCGTTTGGAAAGGCCAGCACCACACCAATGAACAAAGCACCCATGGCAAAAGGCCAGAGTTCGGGGAAGGATTCGGAAAAACCACTTTTCGCCGCGTTCACCAGCAACGCGCCGTAAACCGCGCCAAGGATAGACAGCCGGCCCCCAAGGGCACAGAAGATGACCATTTCGATGGACGCAACAATGCCAATAAATGACGGCGACATAAAACCCACAAGCAAAGTAAACATGGCGCCACCAATACCGGCAAAGGCCGCAGCCAGGCAGAACACAAAGATCTTGAAAGCGGCCACGTCATAGCCGGAAAAACGCACCCGGTTTTCCTGCGCGTTCATGGCCACAAGAATGCGCCCCAGTTTGCGGTTCTCCACAAAGCGCGCCACGAACAGGCACAGGAACAACATGCCAACACAAATAAAGTACAGGGTAATTCGCGCTTCATCGGTGCGTATGTCCCAACCATTCAGGGTCTGCAAATCGGTAATGCCATTAACGCCGCCGGTGTAACCCTGCTGCCCGATAATCAGGATGGTCAGGATGGCAGCGATGGCCTGAGTGATGATGGCAAAGTACACACCGCCCACCCGCCGGGTGAACATCGCCAGACCGATAATGAACGCCAACAACATGGGCACACCAATCACCGCCAGCAAAGTGAACGAGAAGCTGTTGAACGGTTCCCAGAACCAGGGCAGTTCGGTGATCCGGTTCCAGTCCATGAAGTCCGGAATACCCGGCGTGGACTGGATTGTGGTGGCCTCCGGAGTAGAGGCTTCCAGCTTCAGAAACATGGCCATGCAATAGCCGCCCAGACCAAAAAATACACCTTGGCCCAGGCTGAGAATACCGGCCTTACCCCAGCACATCACCAGGCCGATGGCGACGAAGGCGTAGGTCAGGTACTTGCCCACCATATTCAGGCGGAACGGGTCCAAGAACAGCGGCAGTACCACGATCAGCAGCGCCGCCAGTATCAGATAATAGAGTCCCTCGCGGGATACAATCCATTTCGCTAAAGCTGAACTTTTCATGACAATCTCCTAGCGACGGACCTTGAGGGCCATGAGTCCTTCCGGGCGTATCATCAAAATCCCGACGACCACCAGCAGGGTGAGTACCTTGGCCATAGAGCCACTGAGGAAGAACTCCATGGTGGACTGGGCCTGGGATATGCCGAAGGCTGAAACAATGGTGCCGATCAGGCTTTGCGCACCGCCAAACACCACAATCAGGAAGGTATCAACAATGTAGGCCTGGCCAGACGAAGGACCGGTTGAACCGATCATGGTGAACGCAGCCCCGGCAACGCCAGCGATGCCGCACCCGAGAGCAAAGGTGGCCCGGTCGATACCAGCACTATTGATACCGACTGCTTCGGCCATGGGGCGGTTCTGAACCACAGCGCGCACTTTCTTACCGTAGCCCGAGCGGTACATGAGCAGGTAGAGACCAACGGCAATAGAGAGCGCAATGATCATTACGAAAAGGCCGTTAATCGGCAGCTCCACCATATCGGTCACACTGAATGCGCCCATCATCCACTCCGGCAGGTCAACACCCACTTCCCGAGCGCCAAAGATGGAACGGTAGGCCTGCTGCATAATCAGGCTCAGGCCCCAGGTTGCCAGCAACGTGTCGAGTGGTCGGTGATAGAGGCGCCGTATAATGAGCCACTCAACGAGCGCTCCAAATGCGGCACAGACCAGAAAGGCCAGAATCATGGCGATAAAGAAATACCCGCCAAACAGACCCGGTAAGTAAGACTGGAAAAAGCCCGATGTCAGGTAGGTGGTGTAAGCGCCGAGGATCATGAACTCCCCGTGGGCCATGTTGATCACGCCCATTTGACCGAAGATGATGGCCAGGCCCAGGGCCATCAGAACAAACACTGAGAACAGGGAGAGCCCAGCAAACCCCTGCATGGCAAATATCGACATCAATTCACTGCTGGTGTAGCCGTCAAACATGACCCTATCTCCCGTTCAAACCAACGTGCTTCGCGGTGTGGAGGCAATGAACGCCGGCGCCCGAAGGCGCCGACTGTCTGGCCCTACTGGTAACCTTCTGGGAAAGGATCGGGTTCCATCAGCTCTTCGGTCTCGAACACAACTTTGTACTGGCCATCCAGCTGAGCTTGGCCAATTCGGGTTTTGGACCACAGGTGATGATTTTCGTGGATGCGTACGTAACCTTCTGGGGCCTTATCGAACTCGATGCCTGCGAACTCTTCGCGGATCTTGTCGACATCAAAAGATCCGGCTTTTTCGACAGCCGCTTTCCACAACCATGGGCCAAGGTAGGCCGCCTGGGTAACGTCACCGATAACCATGTCATCGCCGTAAGCTTCCTTGAACGCCGCCACAAACGCCTTGTTGTTCGGGTTGTCCAAGCTCTGGAAGTACTTCATCGAGGCGTAGATGCCCTCTACGTTCTCACCACCGATACCGCGGATTTCGTCCTCGGTTACGGAGATGGTCAACAACAGTGGCTTCTCGTCGGTGAAATCAACACCCGCCGCTTTCATCTGCTTGTAGAAGGCCACGTTGGAGCCACCGACGACAGACGCAAAGATAACGTCGGGCTTACGCAGCTTGATCTTGTTGATCACCGTATTGAACTGGGTATGGCCCAGTGGGTAGTACTCCTCGCCCACAACCTTCAGGCCCAGCTTGTCGATGTGCTTGCGGGCAATTTTGTTGGAGGTACGTGGCCAGATGTAGTCAGAGCCAAGCAGGTAAAAGGTTTTTGCGCCTTTCTCCCGGGCGACCCAGTCAAGACTGGCAAGAATCTGCTGGGTCGCTTCCTGGCCTGTGTAAACCACGTTGGGAGATTGTTCCAGACCTTCGTAAAATGTAGGGTAATACAACATGCCGTTGTACTGCTCGATGACCGGCAGAATGGCTTTGCGGGAAGCCGAGGTCCAGGCACCAAAAATAGCGGCAACGTTGTCTTGGCGGAGCAACTTGCGGGATTTTTCAGCAAACGTTGGCCAGTCACTGGCGCCGTCTTCCTGCACAAAGTCAATTTGGCGGCCAAGCACACCGCCAGAGGCGTTGATCTGCTCAATAGCCAGTTTCTCTGCCTGCACCGAACCGATCTCGCTGATCGACATGGTGCCGGTAATGGAGTGCAAAATACCGACAGTAACGGTGTCGTCAGTCACCGCCAACCCTGTGGTGTTAACCTCAGCCGTGCTTGGCGTCGCCGCCTGCACAGAAGACACCAACATGACGGACGCCGCCAGTGCCATCAGGCTTTTGCGGAATTTCAGCTTTTTTTCAAACGGCCGCTCGCTGGCGATTATATCTATCGTACCCATGGTCATTCCTCGCAGTATTTAAAAGCCGGTACCGTGCCTCCTTGCGAAAGCGCAGCGCCCACGTCAAATAGTTTGCTCGGTCTGCCCTAGGGCTCCCATTCGGTAATCACCCCAGCGGACTACGTCATTTGACGCATTCCTGTTACCGCGTCGGCAGGCTGAACCTGCTCGTTGCAGAAAAATCGCGCTTTGTCTTCTGCCTTCTTCTATTAATGGCACGGAACTTGTTATGCACTTAGCAATAGTGCCTAGTTCAGCCGAAAGACACTCGAAACCGCACCAAAACCGGGCGCTTCCCGGGCTATACGGGCAACACAAAGATGGCCGCACGACAAAACATTTTCCGCGTTAGGCGCCGTTACAACCAATGGGTCGCCAATCAGACGCTTGAGGATTACGCCCTGCGTTTTACCGCCAAGAGCGCACGGCGCTGGTCTGCGTCGAGAGTCAGCAACACTGCCCTGGGTGCAATCTCGTTTCTCGCCCTGGAAGCCATTGGCGGATCCATCACCCTGTACTACGGCTTTGACAATGCGGTGGCGGCCATTCTGGCGGTCAGCTTGGTGATTTTTCTAACCGCCATCCCCATCAGCTACTACGCCGCCCGCTATGGCGTGGATATAGATCTGCTCACCCGAGGGGCCGGCTTCGGCTATATCGGTTCAACCATTACCTCGCTGATCTATGCCAGCTTTACATTCATTTTCTTCGCTATCGAAGCAGCCATCATGGCGATGGCCCTGGAAATGATGCTCAATATCCCTCTGGTTTTTGGCTATTTGATCTGCGCTGTGGTGGTGATTCCCTTGGTAATACACGGCATTACCACCATCAGCCGATTTCAGGTCTGGACTCAACCGATATGGGTGTTGCTGCAACTGGCGCCCTTCATATTCATTATTTATGCCGACGCCTCCGCGGTGGGCGACTGGACCGAATTTGAAGGGCTGGGCAGCACGGCCGGGCAAGGGCTTAATGTGGTGGCGTTCGGCGCCGCCGCTGCGGTGGTATTTTCGCTGATCGCTCAAATTGGCGAGCAGGTGGATTTTCTGCGTTTCATTCCCGAACCGCAGAGCCAAAAAGAGAAGCGGCACTGGTGGATCGCCGTCATGGCCGGTGGGCCAGGCTGGATTGTTATCGGCGCACTGAAAATTCTGGCCGGGTCGTTTCTGGCCGTGCTGGCTCTGAATCACGGTATTGCCGCAAGCGAAGCTGCTGACCCAACGCAGATGTATCTGGTCGCGTTCAATTACATTACCCATTCGCCGGAACTTGCCGTGGCCATGGCGGGAATCTTTGTGATTTTGTGCCAGCTCAAGATCAACGTCACCAACGCTTATGCCGGTTCCATAGCCTGGTCAAACTTTTTCTCCCGCCTTACCCACAGCCACCCGGGGCGCGTGGTGTGGCTGTTTTTCAACGTCGGCATTGCGCTTCTGGTGATGGAACTGGGCGTGTACCGCGCCTTGGAAGAAACCCTCGGGTTTTATGGCATTATCGCCGTTGCCTGGATCGGCGCCCTGGTCGCAGATCTGGTGATCAACAAACCCCTTGGGCTCAGCCCCAAACACATTGAATTCAAACGCGCCCACCTTTACGACATCAACCCGGTCGGTGTTGGCGCCATGCTGGCCGCTTCCGTGGTCGGTATGACTTGCCATACCGGCGCTATGGGCCAAATCGCCCAGGCACTGTCCCATTTCATCGCCATAGCCGTGGCGCTTATAATCGCCCCGCTGATTGCCTGGAAGACAGCAGGGCGCTTCTACATTGCCCGGCCGCCAGAAATCCTCGCAACAGATCGCGAGCTGGTGCAATGCACCATTTGTGAGCACAAATTTGAGCCGGAAGACATCACCACCTGCCCTGCATACGCCGGTATCATCTGTTCACTGTGCTGCTCCCTGGATGTCCGCTGCGGCGACGCTTGCAAGCCGGGTGCCGGTTATAGAGATCAGCTTCAGCGATTTTTTGGCAAGCTATTGCCCCCAGCTATAGTAAGCCGCCTGCACTCTCGCCTTGGCCATTTCCTGACGCTCTTATGCCTGATCAACGGATTGTCAGGCCTGCTGTTGTCGCTGATCCACTACAAAACACCCGTCGCATCAGCAACAGAGGCCTTGCTGTTATCTGCCACGCTTTGGAAAGTGTTTTTTATCCTTTTGATTGTCACCGGGGTCATCTGCTGGCTGTTTGTGCTGGCCCATGGCAGCCGGGTTGTGGCGGAGGAGGAATCCGAACGGCAAACCCGACTATTAACTGAAGAAATTGTTGCCCACGAGCGCACCGACCAGGCGCTGCAACAAGCCAAGGAGCAAGCGGAAGCTGCTAATGGAGCAAAAAGTCGCTATCTGACCGGGATCAGCCACGAACTCCGGTCGCCGCTCAATGCCATTCTAGGCTACGCCCAACTTCTGGAAAACGACGAATCGGTGCCAGCCCATCGCAAGGAAGCTCTGGGGGTAATCCGCCGCAGCAGTGAATACCTCGCTGACCTGATTGAAGGACTGCTGGACATTTCCAAAATCGAAGCCGGCCGGCTTGATCTGCACAGGGACCAGGTTCGCATCGACTTGCTGATGGAACAACTGGTCACCATGTTCCGTTTACAAGCGGAAGATAAAGGCCTGGTGTTCACCTATCACTGCCCGCTCCCCCTGCCCGAAAGGGTGACAACGGACGAAAAACGCCTACGCCAGATTCTGATCAATTTGCTCTCTAACGCCATCAAGTACACCGACCGCGGAAGCGTTTCCCTGACCCTGCGTTACCGCAGCCAGGTAGCGGAATTTACCGTGCGGGACACCGGTGAAGGCATTGCTCCGGACAACATCGAACGAATCTTCCGGCCCTTCGAACGTATCCGCACACCGGGCCAATGCCGCACCGGAACGGGCCTGGGCCTGACCATCACCCGCTTACTGACGGAAATGATGGGCGGCGATATCGCCGTTGAAAGTGAGCTCGGCCAAGGCAGTGTGTTCAAAGTGAGCTTGATGCTGTCGAGCCTGCACAGCGCCAGCCCCCACTCCATCATGGCGCCTGCACGCCGGATTTATGGCTATCACGGCACCCGGCGCAAGGTATTACTGGTCGACGACGACACCTCCCATCGCCAGGTTATCCGCGCCATGCTGTCCCCCCTGGGGTTTGAAATTCGCGATATTGGCAACGCTCTGCACGTGCTGGAAACCGTTAAAACAGAGCGACCCGACCTAATACTTCTGGATGTTTCCATGCCCGGTTATAACGGCTGGGAAGTGTTGCAGCAGTTGCGAACGGACCAGCACAGCATGCCCATTGTAATGGTGTCTGCTGACGCCAGCGAAGGCTGCGATCGTGCAGACTCTCCACAACTGAACGACGGCTATATCATCAAGCCGGTACGTCTGGACCTGCTGCTGGACACTATTGCCCAGATGCTTGCACTGGACTGGCGGTTTGAGAAAAGTGCCGAACCGCTGGCCGAAATTCCCTCACCAGAGACAGGCACTTTGGCGCTGCCCGATAAAGCGCACCGCCAGCAACTGGCCAATCTGGCAAGAATAGGCCACCGCAAAGGCTTGCTGGAAGCCCTTCATGGATTGAAACACAGCGGTGAGGCAGAAGAACTTTTCACTCGTGAGCTAACCGCGCTCACCAACGACTTTCAATTTGAGAAAATTCTTGAACTCCTCAAGGTAACCGAACATGAAACTTCATGATGACCGGAAAACGGTCGTAATGGTTGTTGATGATGCCGTCGACTCTATCCGCATGATCAACGATGCCCTCGAAGAAGCGGGCATGACCGTGCTCGTCGCTCTCGAAGGCAGCCAGGCATTGAACATCAGCCGGAATATCACCCCGGACGTGGTCCTTATGGATGCCCTGATGCCAAACATGGACGGCTTCGAAACCTGCCGGCGGCTCAAGGAAAACCCCGCCTTCATCGATGTACCCATCCTTTTTATGACCGGTTTGAGTGACACTGAGCACGTGGTCATGGGCTTGAGCTCCGGAGGGGTGGACTACGTCACAAAACCCATCAACACCGCCGAATTACTGGCGCGCATAGACGTGCACCTGGCCAATGCTCGGATGGCAAGAAGCGCACGCAGTGCTCTGGACACAGCTGGCCAGAACCTGTTTGCGGTGGACTGGAGCGGAAATCTTCTGTGGGGCACGCCACAGGTGTGCCGCTGTCTGCCGGACACCGGTCATCTGGACTTTCAGCCCATTCGTGCCAAACTCGCAGAATGGCTTAGCCACAACCCAGACCCGGGGCACCAAATGCAGCTGAATGCCTTAGACACCCAACACTCGGTGGAATACTTGGCTCTGGTGGACGGGCGGGAATACCTGCTGCGGCTGAAAACGCCGCAGAACAAGTCCAGCACCACCGCAGCTTTGAGGGAGCGGTTCCAGTTGACCCTGTGCGAATCCGACGTGTTGCTGTGGATTGCCAATGGTAAGACCAACCGGGAAATAGCACAAATTCTGGACATGAGCCCGCGCACCGTAAACAAGCATCTGGAGCAGATTTTTCGCAAACTCGGCGTTGAAAACCGAACCTCTGCTGCGGCCAGTGCTATTCGTCTTCTGGCGACAAAATAACGCGCGCTGAAGGCTCCAGACAGCCATTAAACTCTATCTCTGTCGCCCAACTGGATGACAACCACTTTGCCTTTTCCTGGTGAAAAATCCATTTTGGTCAAAATCGAAGGCACGCCAACTATCTCTTAAGCGTTATCGTGGCGACAATGTTCGCAAGCAAGTACGTAACGAAACAATCGAACAATAAATGATTTTTAGCCTTGTAGATTCAACCTCCAATGCAATGGCCATCAAACACTATCAATACTTGCAATGACGTAATCACCGAATAATTCAACGCTTAGGTAAAAACAATGAATAATACTAGACTTGAAGGAAAAACGTGCTTGATTACCGGTGCAGCTCGTGGAATGGGAGCCGCTGTGGCGGAACACTATGCAGCACAAGGCGCAAGTGTGTGCGTAGCGGATCTCAACTACGAGGGGTGTGAAGAGGTTGTCGCACGCATCAAGCAAAAGGGTGGTAAAGCCATAGCCGCTCAGCTCAACGTCACTGACCGTTCACAGATGACGGCTGCGGTTCAGGCAACTGTCGATGCATTCGGCAGCATTAATGTAATGGTCAATAACGCCGGCATCAACAAGCCGCTTATGTTTCTTGATATTACCGAAGAAAACTGGCGCCAGATAATGGACGTTAATGGTCTGGGGTGCCTGATAGGCATGCAAGAAGCTGCTAAACAGATGATTAAGCAAGGCAAGGAACATGGCCCATACAAAATCTTGAACGTCGGCTCGATTCTATCGCGCCAAGCCTTTGATGATGTGGTGCCCTATTCATGCAGCAAGCATGCTGTCCTTGCGATGATCAACGGCGGTGCCAAGGCCCTGGTCGACCATAACATCACGGTCAACGGCTACGCCCCCGGCGTGGTACGCACAGAGCTTTGGGAGCAGTTGGACAAAGACCTGGTGGCCATTGGAAAATTCAAAGAGCCGGGTCAGTCAATGGACGAGCTTGCCGAAAAAATGATTCTTATGAAGCGCTACTCCTACCCGGAAGATGTGGTCGGCACCGCTTCGTTCCTGGCCAGCCAAGAGTCAGACTACATGACCGGGCAATTGTTGATGATTGATGGCGGCATGATCATGCAATAAAACTCATGCCACCGCGGCGGAATAGCACCGGGGTGGCATAAGTTGGAATCAATAAAATCCCTCGCGCTTCATCATCTGATCAGCCTGGTTTTGCGCAATCGTCAAAGCTTTCTTGATAGAGCGGCGGCCCGCCAGCACTTCGAAAATCTCGTTACCGGCGATGGCGATGATCGGTGTAATGTGTGGTACTGGCGGTCGTGGCCAAGCCTGGAGCATACCTTTCCGGGCCATCTCGTCAACCGCTTTTAAAAGCGGTGACAAAGACGAAACTTCCGGGTCGCGACTGACACTAAAACGAGGCGTAACCAAGCTGCCATTCATAATAGAAAGCTTCGAGAGACTCGCAGAAGTAAGCGATTTTAATGCACTCCAAACGGCTTCTACGCGCTCCTCAGAAAGATTGGAAGGTATTGCAAGCGCATAGCCCCCTATCGGAGTAATCGGCAGCCCTTGTTTGCTCACCGGATGCGGAAGATATCCGGTGTTGCGCCAAGCTGGAGACTTTGGATTAAACTCAAACAAGGGGGCAAGCAGAGTGTAATTATAGGCCATGCAACTCTCGCCCGAAGCGTATGACCTGGCACGCTCGTACCAAGCCATTTTAAGTATGTTCGGCGGCGAATACTTCAGTATATCCAGCATGTATTCACAGGCGCAAAAGGCAGCATCCGACAGAAACATGGGGCGAGACTCTTCTCGCGACACATTCTGGAAATCAAAACCATCTTGAGTTCGTCTGAGGTTGATGATCGGCTGGCCGAATTTTGCCATCAAGAAAGCGAACGTATGGCCCAATGGCGTGCCCCTCGCAGCATTCCATGCGATGCCGTATTGTTTGTTGGCGGGGTCGTGCAACTTTTTAGCCACATTAACAAGCTCTTCGGTCGTTGTTGGAGGCTCCAACCCTGCTCGTTCGAGAATATCCTTTCGATAACAAAGAAGCTCCGGCGTTGTCTGAACAGGGATTCCATACTGCTTCCCGGCATAACGCGAACTTTGAATCGCAACGGAGTGGAAATCGGATAAGTCGTAAGCATCTCGTTCGATCAACGAGTCAAGCGGCATCAGCATTCCCTGATACGCCAACTCGCCGAACCAGGGCAGGTCACAGGCAACAATATCGTACCGCGACTTCACCGACCGCGCGTTGGTAAGAATTTCCTCCCGCAGTCCATCGATCGACTTCGCTCTGTTCTTTATATCCACACCGAAAGACGACTCCAGTTGCCGCTTTAGATTGTGCATCGCCATAAAAGCCGGGTCGCCATGAACCAAGGTGCGCAATCCTCCTTTTAACTCGAGACGCTTGATAAGTACGGTTGACGGAGATATGACAGTCGAGGATTCACTGACATGCCCCAAAGAGATCCGGCTGTCCGGGCTGGAGGCTGAGGTTCCCGAGAAGGTTTCACCCAGTAGTGACTTGATGCGGATGGCATAAGTTTCCCATTCGTCGATCAGCGTCGCAGATGGGTGCAGGGAGAACGTCTTGCCCGACTTGGTCCGGGGTCTCGACAGGATCAGCCCGCGCTTGAGAATGCTCTCGATACCGCGTTTTGCAGTGCCATATGACAGGCCGGAGGCGTCTGCAAGAGAGGTTGGTGTTGTGAGCCTTCCCGCTAAGTGGTTTCGCATGATATGAATCATCATGCGCATCTCGCGATATCCATAGGTCATGGAGAGCGCCTGTTCAGTCTCGTCTTCGAGTTGCTCAATGAAGTCGATGAACCGTTCCAACTCTGTGTTGGAGAGCTTGGGCCTGGGCGTCTGTGGCAATGAATCATAAGGCCCCTCTGGGCGCCACATGTTCAGATCATCATTCATTCTTACCTCGAGGATCTCAAAGATTCAACGTCGAAACTACCTCACGACCTTTCTACATAACAACCGTTATCCAACACCGTCAACGATCAACCGCACGCCCAGCAGAATTAATAGCGTCAGGATTATCCGAAAAAACAGCTCGGGACTTAGGCGTTTTTGAATGACAAGCCCAAGACGCACTCCTAGCCAGGCGACTGGAATCATCAGCAAAGCCAGCGTCAGATTCTCAACGTTAAGCAAGCCTAGAAGACTGTACGGTACCAACTTAACCAGATTGATAGCGGCCAAAAAAACCACGGCCGTTCCCAGGAACTGTTCCTTGGATAGCCGGCATTGCAGCAAATAAAAGTTGAGTGGCGGCCCCCCGGCATGGGCAATAAAGCTGGTGAAACCGGCAACCCCGCCGCTAAGCCGTCCCACCCAGTCAGGCGCTGCACGATCAAACCGGGGTTTAAACAGGCCCCATAGACCGAACAGAATTGAAAAGACTCCTAAAAGCACTTTGAGCACGTCTTCATTGAAAAGCCCATACGTTAAATAGCCAATCGCTACACCCAGCACCGCTGGAAGAAACATAATCCATACCACGGACCCTACACGGTGCCGCCACCAGGCCCGCAGACTGAAGACGTCCATAATGATTAAGAGTGGCAACATAACAGCTACCGCAAAGGCCGGACTGGCTTTCAGCGATATCAGGGGCACCGCCACCACCCCAACACCGCCAGCAAATCCGGACTTCGATATACCGGTAATCAACACCGCCACGATTATTAGACACATGAGTTGCCAATCAAACATCCTTTCAGACCTCACACTTTTTGAAAGACAAAAAAAGGGCCGTGCGAACACGACCAAAAATAGCTGACATTTACGGGTCCGTCTGCCGTCAGACTCCAATACGAGCCTGACGGCAGTTACTACTGTTAGAGGATTTGGCAAACCTCTTCGAACTTAAATCGGTCTTGCTGTGGAAACAATGCCTCGGGATCGCCATAGCCCAGGTTGCACAGGAAGTTGCTCTTCACCTTGCCGTCGGGAAAGAACTCCGCATCGACAGCTGCGTTGTTGAAGCCAGACATCGGGCCGGCATCGAGCCCCAGGGCGCGAGCTGCCAATATAAAGTAGCCGCCCTGAATGGAGGCGTTGCGGAAAGCCGTGCTATTTATGAAATCTGTTTTGCCTTCGAACAGCGACTTGGCATCCTTATTGTGTGAGAACATTCGCGGCAGGTGCTGATAAAACTCAGTGTCATAACTCAACACAGCCACCACAGGCGCCTTCATGGTTTTTTCCTGGTTGCCGGGCATGAGTGCCGATTTGAGTCGTTCCTTAGCCGCCTGCCCGGTCAAGAAAAGTACTCGAAGTGGCTGGCAATTCATGGACGTCGGGCCAAAATGCATTACCCGATAGAGTTCGCGAAGTGTCTCCTCAGTCACTTCCCGATCCTGCCAAACGTTGTGAGTTCTGGCTTTTGTGAACAATGTCTCAATAGCGTTCTGATCAATAGCGGTCATCGTATTTACCTTTGGCGAGTTAATGGTTTTTTAAGTCTAGACTCTCAGCTTGCTTTCAAACCGAAGTCGTATTTAAAGTGGCGGTAAGGCCCCGACATGTTGCGGCCATCCGGCGCCTGTCCAGATGGCATCAACTGAAATTCCCTAACCAGTGAATCTTTCACGCCGAAAACGGCGTCGGAATCCAGATACGGATCACCTTCTGCAAACACCTGTGTCACCAGGGTTTCATACCCTTCGGCCATTAACATGAAATGCACATGAGCTGGTCGGTAGGGGTGGCGCCCCGTCAGTTCCAACATTTTACCTACCGGGCCGTCAGTAGGAATCGGGTACGGAGCCGGGGTTACTGTCCAAAAGGCATAACGCCCCTGTTCATCGGTGCTGAAGCGGGCGCGCAAGGAGGCGCTGTCTAGCTCTTTTTGAACGTCATAGAAGCCTTCACTGTCGGACTGCCAGACGTCGATGACGACATTAACCAACGGATCGCCGGCCCCATCATGAACGCGGCCTTCCACGTATAAGGGCTCGCCCTCAACGTTCCAGTCAATTGCCCCGCCCTGATCGACCTTGGGAGGATTGGCAACGTAAAAAGGCCCCAACACCGTACTTTCTGACACCATCGGGTCAGACGTCTGATGATTAAGAGCGTCAACCAGCATAGTCACGCCCAAGGTATCTGAGAGCAAAATAAACTCCTGACGCTGGTCATCGCACATTTGCCCGGTTTTTGTCAAAAACTCGATCGCGGTGGTCCACTCACTCTGACTGGGCTCTATCTCGCGCAAAAACGAGTGTAAGTGGCTGACCAAACTGTTCAGAATCGTTTTTAATCGCTCGTCCTCACAGCCAGAAAACTCCTCGACCACGGCTGCCGTGATGTTGTCTGCATTCAAATTGCGCATGACGTTACTCTCCTGAATCCGCTGCGTGCTCGATGGCCGAAAGCCCTGCAAGGCGCTCGGTATGATGAACCGTGGCGATGTAATCGTCTTCGCCGTGGCCGGTTCCAATTAGAGAGGTGTAAGCCTCGCGCATCTGGGCGGCAAGGGGAACCGGCACGCCAGCGCCGTGGGCGCAGGCAAGGATCAAATCAAGATCTTTGGCCATTTGGGCCGCCGAGAAGGTACAGGTGAAGTCCCGCTTTCGCAGGGGCGCCACCTTGTACTGGACCATCGGCGAGCCCACCGCGCTGTCGGCGACCAGCTCGAGCATCGCGCTCCAGTCAATATTACCCTTGCGAGATAAAGCCAGAGCCTCACCCAGCATCCCGGCGCTGACTGCAATCATCAGGTTGATCGCCAGCTTTGCGTAACGCGCCTGCTCTTCATCGCCTAGCCAATACTGGGCTTTGGTGAAGCTTTGCATAACGGGGATGGCCGCTGCCAGCGCGTCCTTAGGGCCAGAGACCATGGCCGACAGGGTGCCAGCCTCGGCGGCAACCGGATTGCCAGACACAGGGCTGCGCAGGTAAGCAATGCCGCGCGCCTGCGCAGCCTGGGCTACCTGTTCCGAGGCTTCAATGCTCACGGTGCTCGTCTCGATCAGCGTCGTACCAGGTGCCATGTGTGCAATTAATTCCCCGGCCCCCAGGCAAAGACCCAGCAGGGCGCGGTCATCTGGAATCGACACCAGCACCAGCGAACATCCATCAATGGCTGTGACCAGATCAGGATGAACGGCTATGCCCGCCTGCTCGGCTAGCGCCATACGCTCCGCACTGACGTCGAAGCCCTGAACGGAATGCCCTGCCGCCGCGATGCGGGTGGCCATAGGTAAGCCGAGCTTACCAAGCCCAATCCAGGCAACTTTGTGCGTGCTTGTCATCAGGTTGTCTCCTCGTGTTGTTTGCGCGCTTGCAGCTCGCCGTAGATGCGATGGCCAGACGCCTCAAGCTCACGTAAGCCACTCGTTACATCAGCTAACAACTGACCGTTTCGCTTGTGAAACTTTCCCGCGACCATAACGCTATCCACATTGGCAAGGCTCGCCTGCATGACAACGCTCGATACCGGGTCACTGACCGGTTGCATGTTCAGCATGCCACTGTCCAGCAACACGATATCGGCTTGTTTGCCGGGAGAAAGGCTGCCGATGCGGTCTTCGAGCCCGAGGGCACGAGCGCCGTCGATGGTTATCCACTCCAGTGCTTCGCGGACACGAACCGTAGAAGTAGCCGGCATACTGCCCTGCTCTCTGCGCGAGGCGTCGTTATCCAGCGAGCGCTGCATTCCCAGCGCCATTCGGGCGACCGTAAACATGTCACCCGACATCACCGATTCGAGATCGACCCCCAGCGACACCACGCCTCCGTGACGGCGGACATGGCCGGTAATCGGAAAACCGTGTCCTTGCGTCATTTCATTCTCGGGGGCGATGGAAAAAGTCACGCCTTGTGCACAGAAGCGTGCAAGTTGATCGTCGTCCAGGCTTTGGCCGTGAACGATATTGATATCCGACCCCAGCAGCCCACGCTCTTCGATGACGTCCCAGGCACCAGGGCTTACTGCCGGGCCACCGCCCTGATGCATCGAAGCAACCAGGCCGAACTCTTTGGCGAGCGCAAAATCGTGCAAAGAAACATCGAGGGTCGAATAGTGGGGGCCCAGTATGGCAAGGCCCAGAGTCACGCGCCCATCCGGTTCTCCCAGAGGCCCTGCAAGCAATCTCTCGACCTCTCCGCGCGGATGAGGAATCTCGCTAAAATGAGGCTGGCCCGGCTTGGGGTCCGGTTTGGGCGATCCGTGAAAGAACACGGCACGGATACCCGCTTCCTGTAGACCCCTCACGCCCGCATCGGTATGCGCTGGCGTTGGGTTGTTATGACACCAGTCGCCCAGGGTGGTTATTCCAGAATTCAGCTGGTTTAGCGCGCCCATACGGGTCGCGATATGTATGTCCTCGGGGGTAAACAAGGTTGCCAATCCCCGATGCACATGCCCGAAGTATTCAAGCAAAGTCCAGTTGGCTGCAACGCCACGCAGGGCCGTTTGCCAGGTATGCATGTGGGCGTTAACCAGGCCCGGGATCAAGATACCTCCGCGACAATCGATGACGTCTGCATCGTCGGCCGGCAAGTCACGCCCTACCGCGAGTATGCGGTCGCCTTCCACTAATACCTGACCAGGGTTCAAGTCGCCAATAACCGGGTCAAGGGTCAACACAATGGCGTTAGTCAGCAAAGTCTTCATGCGTTAATCTCCTTATCGATCATTGGGCGCCGGCCTTCATAGGCATGGCTCAACAATCGCTGGATGCCATTGGCTTCAATCTCGCGAGGGTTCCAGTAGGGATTGGCCGTAGCGACCTCAGTAGCTCGAGCAATATCTTCCTCCTTGAAGCCGATATCACGCAGGGTAAGCGGCGCTCCCGCGGCTTTGGCCAGATCGTAAAGCCCCGCGGCAGCATCTTCCGCGCCCAGCGCCCGGGCAATACGGGCCATCGCCTCCGGTGCGGCGCCGGCGTTATACGCCACAACATGGGGCAACACGACTGTGTGGGTCTCGGCATGTGGCAGGTTAAAGGAGCCACCAAGGGTGTGGCAGAGTTTGTGATGAAGCGACATTCCGACCGAGGCGAGGCAGGCGCCACACAGCCAGGCGCCATAGAGCGCGTCAGCGCGAGCGGCCGCGTCGGTGGGCGTGGCAGCAATCTTCGGCAGACTGCGCGCCAGGGCCGCAATGCCTTCTTCTGCCATCAAAGAAACAATCGGATTGCGATCTTTGGCGTACAGCGCCTCAACGGCGTGTGCGATGGCGTTTATGCCACTGGTGCCCGACATGCCGATGGGTAGCCCTAGCGTCAGGTTAACGTCATAAATGACCGTCTCAGGCAACACCTTGAGGGTTCGCTGGGTGGTCTTGAGGCCGTCTTTCGTCTCGCCAAGAATCGGCGTCATCTCCGAACCAGCGTAGGTGGTCGGGATCGCAATCTGTGGCAGGTCGGTGCGCAGGGCAATCGCTTTGCCAAGCCCGATGGTGGAGCCTCCCCCAATCGCCACGACACCATCGGCGCCTAGCGCCGCCAAGACGCGCATGGCTTCTTCCGTCGTCTCTACTGGGGTGTGCATCCTTGCGCCCGCGAAAACCTCGGCACCCAGGCCGCCAAGTTGGGCCAGCACTTCGCGCGCCTGATCTTCTTGCTCGGGTGTAGAAAGCACCAGTACGCGGCGACAACCCAGGGCCTCAACCTCTTCGGCTACCTGCGACAGAACGCCCTGGCCGAAAATGACTCGAGACGGCAGACCGTTGTAGGTGAATGACATCATATTATGTCCTTGTTAATTGATTGAGCGCCGTGTTTGGTATCAGGCAGCAGGTTGATCGTCGAGCCCAGCAGGAGCGTCTGAATCTTTCACGTACTGCCCGGTAATCGCCTGCACCAGCGTATCCTCTGACACCGCACCTCCCGCAAAATTGGCGGTGACCTGTCCGTCGTACATGGCAATGATGCAATTGCTGACGCCCATCACCTCCGGCATTTCTGACGATATAACCAAAACTGCGTACCCGGTTCTGGCCAGATCTTTGATTAGGGCGTGGATCTCTGCTTTGGAACCGACATCGATGCCGCGGGTTGGCTCATCAAGAATCAACAGCTTGGGGTGGGTGTGAAGCCATTTTCCGATGACGATTTTCTGCTGATTTCCACCGCTAAGATTGCCCACTTTTTGTCGCCAACCAGGGGTTTTAATCTTCATAGCCTGCTGATACTTGTCGTAGACGTTTTTCTCGGCGCCGGTGTTCATAAACCCGTTCGATGAGACACTGCCCAAGCCCGCCAGCGTCATGTTATCGCGACAGTTCATACCCAGAATCAGCCCTTGATCCTTGCGATCCTCGGGCACCAGCGCAATCCCCTGGACAACCGCATCGTGGGAGGACCGCAACCGGGCAACCTTGCCATCAAGAAGAATCTCGCCTCTTGAGGGCTTACGCAGGCCAAAGATGGTTTCAGCCACCTCTGAGCGACCGGCGCCAACAAGGCCGTACATGCCCACAATTTCCCCTTTACGTACCGAAAAACTAACGTCTTTGAACACGCCGTCAACGGTGAGGCCGCGCAGCTCAAGCATGTTGTCGCCAAAATCTGTTGGCTTGCTGGCATGGTCGAGTTCGAGGCTACGCCCGATCATCAG